>RCNE010000229.1_pt1 | contig 29583 bp, 34 predicted proteins | sample 2041361 | NCBI WGS metagenome assembly RCNE01 (sample SAMN09708229, study PRJNA481090) | Marine sediment metagenome, whole genome shotgun sequencing project. | reverse complement strand
CAGAAGCCATATCAAGGCGATTCGATTCAGCAGGAGTGATGAGGGGTTCCATGGATTTAAGAGTAGATCAGTAGACCAGCAGCGAGTAGAGCAGTACTGATCTACTGCTCTACTGCTCTACTCAGCTCCGCCTCGATCAACCCCCATAGGCGATCCACATGCTCGGCGGTCGTCTTCGTTTGACCTATCGAGACTCGGATGAACCTTCGGCCGTCGATCGTCGACGGCGTCACGTATGCCCACCCGGACTCGTTGATGGCATCCGCCAGGGCATCGGTCGCCTGATCCCCATCGACATGACGGAACGAGACGAGCCCGAACGGGGCCGGAGCGATCAACTCGAGGGAAGGATCGGCTCCGACTCGCTGGGCAAGGCCGGAAGCGAGCGCGACATGCTCGCGGACGTGGTGGCGGATCCCTTCGACTCCGTAGGAACGGAGCACGAACCAGAGCTTGAGAGCCCGGAACCGACGCCCCAGAGGGACGTGCCAATCGCGATAGTCGATGACCTCCCCGGAGGCTGATGCCTCGTTCCTGAGATACGGCGGCAAGATGCTCAACGCCTCGATCAGTGGTCTGCGGTCGGCAACGTAGAAAAGTGAGCAGTCGAAGTTCGTGAACATCCACTTGTGAGGGTTGAAGGTGTAGGAATCGGCGAGTTCGAGCCCGTCCTGGTAGGGCCGGAACTCCGGGCATGTCATGGCAGTCCCCGCGTATGCGGCATCCACGTGATGCCAGAGACCATGGAACCGCGCGATCTCCCCGATCGCTCGAACCGGATCGACGGCCGTCGTCCCGGTCGTTCCCACAGCGGAGACAACGGCCACCGGGGTCAAGCCGGCAGTGATGTCGGCCTCTACTGCCGCCTCAAGAGCATCGGCACGCATCGCATACCGATCGTCGACGGCGACGAGGCGCACGTGGCCGAACCCGGCAACGCGTGCTCCCTTCTCGATCGATGAGTGCGCCTGCTCAGACGCATACACGACCATCGTCTCAGGGTTCCCCGATGCTCTCTCTCTGGCCACGACGAGCGCCGTATGGGTGGAATCGGATGCGCTCATCTGGATGACGCCTCCGCCGGGACCCGTCGTCTTCCACGGCTGCGGGAGTCCGAGCATGTCGACCAGCCAATCGGCGACCACTTCCTCTATCTCGGTCGCCGCAGGGCTCGTCGACCACAGCATCCCCTGCACGCCGAGACCGGCCGCTACGAGTTCTCCAAGGATCGACGGCGGCGAAGTATTGGCGGGGAAGTACCCGAACCACCCCGGCGATTGCCAGTGCGTGATCCCCGGCATGACGATCTCGTCGAGATCGCGCAAGATGGCGTCGAACGGCTCCGGCTGCTCGGGTGCAGCGTCGGGCAGCATCGCGCGAATCTCTCCAGGCTCGATCACCGGAGTGATCGGCCGATCACCGACCGAATCCATGTAGTCGGCAACCCAATCGATAACCTCATACCCATACCGACGAAAGTCGTCAGAGGACATGTGGAAGGAGACATCAGACGTGAGACGTGAGACGTCAGACTCAGGCCCGTCAGATTCCCCCCGGTTCACGCTGTCCCCGTCTCGTGTCTCATGTCTCATGTCTCATATCTCTTGTCTCAGGTACCCCAACAACTCCCTCACCATGAATGCTGTTGCTCCCCACAGTGTCCCTTCTTCGAACTCGTAGAACCACAGGTCGTGGCCGTGCCAATCCTGAGTGACCCACCGGGTGTCGTCGAGAAGGTGGTCGATCGGCGGCTCGATGATGCTGTGAACCTCAGAGGGATCCGCGATCAACTCTTCGGGTCGCTCGATCCTGGCAACCACCGGCACGATGAGACGTGATCGGTCACGGGTGGTCACCGGGGTGAGTCCCCCCAGAACCTCGACGACGTTCTCAGGAGGAAGGCGCACTTCTTCCCACGCCTCACGCTTCGCCGTGGCAATGGCGTCTTCGCCGTCCTCGCGACCTCCCCCGGGGAAGACAACGTCGCCGGGGTGAGTCCGCATGTGCTCGGGACGACGCGTGAAGATGATCCGATGCGTGCCGAACGTGTCTTCATAGAGGGGAACGAGCACGGCATAGCGGGCATCAACCGGCGATGCCACCGGCGGAAGGCCCTCGAGTCGATCCCATAGATCCATCACAGGAGCATACGTCGGTAGGCTGCCTTCGATGGCGCAGCATCTCCACAGCCGACCGCGGCACACGCCGCGGTTCATCATTCGTCCATTTCGTCGCCGGGACGTCGGACCGATGCACGACGCCGTCATGGCATCCCTACCGGAGCTTGAGGAGTGGCTCCCGTGGGCCATCGGCTACGACCGCTCGGTTGCACATCGGTTCATCCGAGATTCGGCCTCGGCATGGAACGACGCTCGCGCCTACGACTTCGCCATCCGGCTTCACGAGGAACCCGACTTCCACGCCGGCAACGTCTCGATCTGGCCAACATCTCCGGCCAATCGGGTCGGCGAGATCGGCTACTGGATCCGCTCAGATCTCACCGGCGAGGGAATCGGCACGGAGATCACTGCACGAACGATCCAAGTGGGCTTCGACGAGCTCAGCTATCACAAGATCATCCTGAGAATCGCTGTCGGCAACGAGCGGTCCGATCGCATCGCCAAGCGCCTCGGATTCATGTTCGAAGGAACCCTTCGCGACGAAGTGAAGGTGGGCACCACGTGGATCGACCACACCTCCTGGAGCTTGCTGGAGTCCGAGTGGCCGGCCGTTCATGACCAACTTGCCGCTGACGGAATCCTTGGAGTCCACTGAACCGGTAGAGCAGTAGCAAGTAGAGCAGTACTGATCCACGCAGAAACGGGGCGACCCGAAGGCCGCCCCGTTCTTTGTGAGTTGGTAGCTCGCAGCTGGCAGCTGGTAGCTCCCTAGAACCCCATGCCGCCCATGCCGCCGCCGTCGTCATGGCCGCCGGCAGGCATCGGAGGAAGGTCTTCCTTCTTGTCAGCGACGATCGCTTCGGTCGTGATGAGCAGGGCCGCAATGGAAGCGGCATTCTGCAGCGTCGACCGGGTCACCTTGGCAGGATCGATGATGCCGTCCTCAATGAGATCGGTGTACTCACCCGTCATGGCGTTGAAGCCCTCGTTGCCCTCGTACTCGTTGAGAACCTTGTTCACAACGACGCCGCCTTCGTAGCCAGCGTTCACCGAGATCTGACGGAGCGGAGCTTCGAGCGAACGCAGGACGACCTGGCGTCCGGCCTTCACAGCATCGCTTCCACCACGGAGCTTCTGGATCGCAGCGCCGGAACGAAGCAGAGCAACACCGCCACCGGGGACGATGCCCTCTTCGACGGCAGCACGGGTCGCCTGGATGGCGTCCTCGATGCGATGCTTCCTCTCCTTGAGTTCGACTTCCGTCGCAGCGCCAACCTTGATGACGGCAACGCCACCGGAGAGCTTCGCGAGACGCTCTTGGAGCTTCTCACGGTCCCAGTCGGAGTCGGAGTTCTCGATCTCCTGGCGGATCTGCTTGACCCGGGCCTCGACGTCAGCGTGGGTTCCGGCACCCTCGACGACTGTCGTGTCATCCTTGCTGATGACGACCTTGCGGGCCTTGCCGAGCAAGTCCATCGTTACCCCGTCGAGCTTGAGACCGACCTCTTCAGAGATGACGGTCGCACCCGTGAGGATGGCGATGTCCTGGAGCTGAGCCTTGCGGCGCTCACCGAATCCGGGAGCCTTGACGGCCACGGACTGGAAGGTGCCACGGATCTTGTTCACGACCAGCGTCGCGAGCGCTTCACCCTCGACATCCTCAGCGATGATCAACAGCGGCTTGCCCGACTGCATGACCTTCTCGAGGATCGAGAGCATGTCCTGGACCGAGCTGATCTTCGAGTTGACGATCAACACGTACGGGTCCTCGAGGACGGCTTCCTGACGATCGGGATCGCTGATGAAGTACGGCGAGATGTAGCCCTTGTCGAACTGCATGCCCTCCGTGAAATCGAGCTCGACACCGAACGTCTGGCTGTCTTCGACGGTGATGACACCCTCGTTACCGACCTTGTGCATGGCGTCTGCGATGCGATCACCGATGATCTTGTCGGCGGCGGAGTTCGCTGCGACGTAGGCGATTGCGCCCTTGTCTTCGCTCGACACGGGCACCGCACCCTCGGCGATGCTCTCGACGACCTTGGCGACGGCCTCTTCGATGCCCCGCTTCATCTCCATCGGGTTGGTCCCGGCGGCGACGAGACGGAGACCGTCCTGCACCATCGCCTGGGCAAGCACCGTTGCCGTCGTCGTGCCGTCACCGGCAACGTCGTTGGTCTTGTCGGCGACTTCCTTGGCGAGCTGGGCACCCATGTTCTCATAGGCGTCCTCGAGCTCGATCTCTTTGGCGATCGTCACACCGTCGTTCGTGATGGTGGGTGAGCCCCACTTCTTCTCGAGTACGACGTTGCGACCCTTGGGTCCAAGTGTCACTTTGACGGTGTCGGCGAGTTTGTCGACACCTGCCTGGAGACCGCGACGGGCCTCCTCGTTGAAACGTAGTTCTTTTGCTGCCATTGGGTGAGTCCTCCTAGGCGAGAACAGCGAGAACGTCGCGGGCGGACAGAATCAGGTAGTCCTCACCCTCGACCTTCACTTCGGTGCCGCCGTACTTCGAATAGAAGACGACGTCTCCGACATTGACGTCCATGGGAATGCGCTCCCCATCTTTGATCTCACCCGGTCCGACGGCGAGTACTTCGCCGAGTTGGGGCTTTTCTTTGGCCGTATCCGGGATCACGAGGCCGCTCGCTGTGCGAGATTCCTCTTCATCCTGTGGCTTCACGACGATGCGATCGCCGAGAGGCTTCAAGTTCATCCGACTCCTCCTTGTTTGCTGGCAGTCGGTCAGTGCGAGTGCCAATTGTAGCACGGTTCTGGCACTCTAGAGCGGAGACTGCCAGAGCGAGTAGACCAGCAGAGCAGCAGCAAGAAGCGCAGTACTGATTTACTGATCTACTACCGACCGCAGGTCTGCACCCTCGATGATGCCTACAGCACGTCCGTTCTCCGCCACCACGAAACGGCCGGTCTTCCCCGCTGGACGGGTCGCCATCGCTTCGAGGGGCATGCGGATGTCGATCACATCCCCCGGCCCGATCTTCGCCATTACTGCCGACGCGCGACTTGAGACCATGCGAGCGGGCGACAGCTGTTCAAGTTCCGATTCGCCAAGGATGCCACGGATTCTGCCGTCGACTTCGACTGGGAGCGATCGGAGGCGAGCACCTATCTGGAAGAGATCGACCACCGTTCCAACGAGCATCTCCCCCGGAACGGGATCCGGCGTCTTTCGCATGACATCACCGGCGACCAACCCGTCCACCTGGGCGAGGATTCGCTCTCGGCGGCCCGCAACTCCGGCGCTGCGGAGCAGATACCACCCCAGGAGGATCCACAACAACGCCCATGGACCGAAGCCGGTCAGAGCGGCCACGGTCGCCACACCGATGACACCCCAGCCGAAGACCCTGCCGGAAGCCACAGCGATGTCGGTCGCCTTCACTCGATCTCCCGTGAGGTGCCAAACGGCGGCCCGGAGCGCCCGGCCTCCGTCGAGAGGGAACCCGGGCAAGACGTTGAAGACGGCGATGAAGAGATTGGCGAACGCAAGGAATCCGATCGAGGACTGTATTTCCGGTGTTCCCCCTGCCAGCAACGCGATCAGCCAGAAGACGCCGGCCACCAAAAGGGATGCGACCGGGCCGGCGACCGAGATCAGGAATTCGTCGGAGGGGCGTTCCTCCTTCCCTTCGATCTTCGTGTACCCACCGAAAGCAAGGAGTCGAATTCGACGAACCTTGAGGCCGCGGCGCTTTGCGAGCACGGCGTGGCTTCCTTCGTGCAGGAGAACCGATAGAACGAAGAGTGCGCCCGCCACGACTGCGATCGTCGTCGCGAATCCGGAATCCGTCTGCGGATACATGACTCCGATGTCGACGTAGAGCACCCACACCATCGCTGCGGCGATGACGAAGACGGACAGATCGGCAACGATCTCGACACCGCCGATCCGACCGAGACGGATGCCCCTGTTCACGAACCGAGCCGCATGCTTGGGTCGACGTCGGCATTCCACGCGTCCGGGGTTGCACCACTGCGGACGCAATCCACGCCGACGGCCGCCACCATCGCCCCGTTGTCAGTGCACATCTGGATGGACGGGATGAACAGATCGACCCCGCGTCGGTCCGCTTCCTCCCAAAGCCGGGTGCGGAGCCTCCGGTTCGCGAGCACACCACCTCCACCACCGACTACCCGGACGCCGGTCTCCTCCACCGCATTGAACGTCTTCTCGACGAGCACGTCCACGATGGCCTCCTGGATGGACGCGGCCACATCCGCCCTCGGCGGGAGTGAGCCGTCGCGCTTGGCCTTCTCCAGGTAGGTCACCACTGAGGTCTTGAGTCCTGAGAATGAGAAGTCGAACGGGCGGTCTCGCAGCGCCCGCGGGAATGCGATCGCTTTCGGATCACCGTTCTCCGACTCGGCATCGATAACCGGTCCCCCGGGATATCCCAGCCCGAGGAACCGGGCGAGCTTGTCGAATGCCTCCCCAGCCGCATCGTCGATCGTCATGCCGAGCGTCTCGTAGTCGCCCCACTCACGAACGTGAACGATCTGGCTATGACCGCCAGACGCGAGCAACACGATGGCCGGAGGCCGGTACGCCTCGAATTCCAGACGGGGTGCATAGAGGTGTCCCTCCATGTGATCGATGCCGTAGAGCGGTTTCTCGAGCGTCCAGGCGAGAGACTTCCCGAAGGCGTAGCCGACCATGAGCGCGCCGATCAATCCCGGGCCCCGGGTGGCTGCCACCGCATCGAGTTGGTCGGGATGAACGCCCGCGCTTGCAAGCGCTTGATGAACAAGCGGTCTGATCGCTTCAACATGCGCCCTGGCCGCGACTTCCGGCACCACACCGCCGAAACGGGCATGTTCCTCCGTTTGGGATGCCAACACGAATGACCGCACTTTGAACCCTTCCAGAACTGCGACACCCGTCTCGTCGCAGCTGCTCTCTATCCCGAGGATGAGTGGATCGTTCATGCTGCTTCGTTCCCCAAACTGAGGCGGATCTCATCGAGGAGAAGACCATATTCATCGGCATCGACGTCAAGGGCCCACATGACGATCGCATCCTCCCCGGCGTAGTAGCCCGTGCGCTTCCCGACCGGGGCGAAACCGAAACGTTCGTAGAGCTTCTGGGCATCCGTGTTCGTTGCCCGAACCTCGAGCGTGAGATGCCGGGCGCCGGCTGCAAGGCCCTTCTCAACGAGAGCAAGCAGGATGCGGGTTCCGAGCCTCATACGCCTGGCACCGGGAACGACAGAAAGCGTCGTGATGTGAGCGTCATCCTCGATCATCATCAGGCCGCCGTATCCAAGAATCTCTCCGTCGTTCGTGACCACGATGTACGTGCGGTTGCTCTGGGCCAGTTCGTCGAAGAGGATCCTCGCCGACCACGGCTGCGGGTAGATCGCGCGCTCCAGGGTGGCGACCGCCGGCACATCGCTGCGGGACATGGTTCGGATCGTCACGGCCAGAGCCCTTCAGATCGGAAGGTCTTCCAGTTGATCTGCACATCGGGTTCGCGCATGTAGTCGGGCCGCAGATCCTCTGCGGAAACGAAATCTCCGTGAGCCGCCCTGATGGCGGCGATCTCGAGCATCACGTCGGCCGACGGGTAGCGAGGATGCCCGCGACGGACCCGGTGGAGTCCACCCCACATGGCCTCTGGCAGGGCCTGCCAATCGCCCACGACGAGCGTATCGGATTCGTCGGTGTCGAGAATCGCCCGGAATTCCTCGGCCCCCAGCACTTCGGCTGGACCGTCGGGGGCGACTCCACCTGGCAGCGGTCGATAGGGCGCTGCGGCTACCTGGCCTCGCCTGACATCAACGATCGACCAAATCCGCCGATGCCCGGTTGCAGCTCGAAGTGCCTGGATGGTCAGCGACGACACGGCGACGATGGGTGCGCCAACGCCCGCGGCGAACGCCTGGGCGGTTGCGATCCCTGCCCGGATGCCGGTGAACGGACCGGGCCCGACGTCGACCGCCACTGCATCGATGTCCTTTCGACTCCAACCCGATTGCTCGAAGCAGAAGTCGACAGCGGGGATCATGAAACCGACATGTCCACGCCGATCGACGCGGACGCTCATGGCAGCAAGAGTTCCACCATCGCCCAGAGCGACCGACGATGCGGGCGTGGCGGTCTCGATCGCGAGGATCTTCATGCGACCTCCTCCAATGACCGGTCGAGCCACGAGCCGAACGGGATGATCCGGAAGCGTCGTCCCGTCTCACCGTCTATCTCGATCTCGACGACGAGCCGATCCGTCGAAACTGCTTCCTCGATCGCTTCCCCCCACTCAATGATCAAGACGCCGTTCGCGGCCGTCTCCTCCAGATCGAGGTCTTCGAATTCGAGGATCGAACCGAGTCGATACACGTCTGCATGAACGAGCGGCACCAATCCGTCGCGATAGACCCGGGCGATGACGAATGTCGGACTCGAGACAGGGTCGGGCACACCGAGGCCCTCTGCGATGCCAGATGTGAGCAGCGTCTTGCCCGTGCCGAGTCGACCGCTGAGCAACACGACATCGCCCGGACCCAGGACCGACGCGAGGCGTCTGCCGAGAGCCAGTGTCTCTTCCGGGGAATCAGTTCGTATGGTGATCATGCTCATCTCAGCGGCCGAACAGGCCGAGTTGTTTCGGGTCCACTGCAGGCACGATTGGCTCTGTGGCAGCGGCTTCGTCGACCTCTCCGACGAGGTTACCGTCGATTGCGTCCCGGACGAGACCGAAGTCGCACCTCATGTCCTCGAGCACCTTGGCTGATCCCCGCAGAGCGGCAGCCGGATGGAACGTCGGTACGAGATGGCGACCCCACCACTCGTACGCCGTGCCACGTAGACGGGTGATTCCGGTCTCGGTCTTGAGAAGGAGCTTCGAGGAGAAGTTCCCGAGCGTGACGACGACCCTGGGATCAATCAGTTTCAGCTGCTCGCTGAGATACCCTTTGCAGGCCTCGATCTCATCGGGCCGTGGATCCCGGTTGCTTGGGGGACGGCACTTCACGACGTTTGCGATGTACACATCCGCGCGCTCGAGTCCTATCTCGCCGAGGAGTTGGTCGAGCAGTTGACCGGACCGGCCGACGAACGGCACGCCTTGTTCATCCTCGTGCTGCCCGGGAGCCTCACCCACGAACACCACGTCGGCTTCCGGATTTCCGTCGCCGAACACAACCTGGGTGCGCCCTTCGGAGAGTCGGCATGCGGTGCATACGAGCGCTTCGGTCCGCAGTTCACTGAGCCTCTCAATGGCCTTCGTGCTCACTCCGAGCCCCGAGATCCACCGAGGGCGGACTCGATCGCCCGTCCAACGGCAACGAAGGCGGCCTGCTGGACGACGTCGATATCAGCAGGTTTGGATCCGAAGGACACAACGAACGCCGAGTCTCCGTCGTATCGGGTATGGGTCGGTCGGACGCAGGCACCGAGGGCGTCGTGGGCCCGGATGGCGATCCGACGTAGTTCGTTTCGGTCATCGATCCCTGCGTCAGTGGCGACACAGATGAGCGTCGTGTTGTCCCCGAGAGACGGGCCGATGGGAGGTGCGAGCGAGGCCGGATCGCCTCCCGTCAGTGACTCTCCTTCGAGGGAGAACACGTCACCGGCAGCGTTGAGCACGACGAACGCACCGACCGTGGCGTCGCCGACGGCGACGGCTGCGGAACCGACGCCCGCGAACCGGATTGCCGATGGGCCGCGCCATGCACCGATCGTCGTCCCTGAGCCTGCCCCGACGCGACCGAGGAGGACGGGCCCGGTGGTGCGATTTCGGTATGCGACCGCTCCGTCCTCGGGCGAGGGTCGTCCCGGTTGATCTCCTGTCATCAGATCGAACACGATCGCCGATGGAACGATCGGGACCGGGCCGGCAGGCGTGGGTGCACCACGCCCTTCGGATTCGATCTCGGAGACGACGCCGGTCGCAGCGGCGAGGCCGAATGCCGACCCTCCGGCGAAGACAAGAGCGTTGATCGTGACGGGCTTGATGGCTTCACCGAGCGTGCCAATCTCACGGGTGCCCGGTGCCCCTCCTCGCACATCCACCACTGCAACGTTGGGCTCCGGGAACGTCAGCACCGTGACACCGGTGGCGGCCACAGGATCGGTGTGGTGCCCCACGGCGACGCCCGGCACGGCTGTGATCGTTGGACTCCCCATCAGGATCCTTCGCGAACGTATCGGCGAGGCAGCCTCGGCCCGAACTGACAGACAACTTCGTAGTTGATGGTGGAGAGCAGGTCAGCCCATTCGGTCGCCGTAACCTCCCCTTCGCCCTGGGTCCCAATGAACACGACCTCGTCCCCAACGGCGACCGGGTCGTCCCCAACGGCGATCATGACCTGATCCATCGTCACGGTTCCGGCGAACGGATAGCGCTTCCCATTGATCAGGACCTCCCCGCCGAGCGAGGAGAGTCGGCGCGGGATGCCGTCCGCGTATCCGAGGGGAACGGTGGCCACGGTCGAGGGACGCTCGAGGGCTCGTGCGCGCCCGTAGGACGGTCGGGCGCCTGCGGGGAGCCGCTGCACGAACGAGACCGCCGAGACGACCCGCATGGCGGGTTTGAGGTCGAGACCGGAACCGGTTTCTGGAGACGGCCGGAGCCCGTAGATACCGAGGCCGATGCGGGCAAGGTCGAGTCGTGCGTCGGCGTGGTCGAGGGCCCCCGCCGTGTTCGCCGCATGCACGTATTGGACGTCGATGCCTTCGGATGCCAGGAGGTCCCGGAACCGGGTGAGAGCGCCCACCTGCCGGGCGGTGAACTCAGCATCCTCCTCCGCTACGGAGAGGTGCGTGGCGATTCCTTCGAGGATCAGCCGCTCGTCTGCGCTGATCCGTCTGGCCAGATCGATGGCGTCAACAGGGGATGCACCGACGCGGTGCATCCCTGTATCGACCTTGAGGTGGACCGGGTACGGAGCGTTGCCGAGACGGTCCGCGGTCTCGGCAACGGCGTCAACGAAGTACTGTCGATAGACGATCGGCGTCAACGACCAGTCGATGACAGTTTCGATCTCTTCGGACAGCGGCTCGGAGAGAACCAGGATCGGCGCCTCGATTCCGGCCTCGCGAAGACGCACTCCTTCGGACACGAGAGCCACGGCCAGGTGGGTCGCCCCGCCGGTGATCGCCGCTCTGGCTACGGGGACATCACCGTGGCCGTACCCGTCGGCCTTGACGACGGCGCACACCACGGTCGGCGAGATGGCCTCACGGATGGCGCGCACATTCGATTCGATCGCGTCGAGGTCGATTTCGATCCAGGAAGGACGCATAGGGAGCAGGGTAACGAATGTCGGTGCCTCACGGCTCCCCGCACGATCGCGAGGAAGTGGGTCATTCGACCCTAGAGCGGGTCAGGACGGGGCCGTACTCTCAGTAGGCGGAAGAAGTCCGGTCGGAGGATGAAAAGCCCCGACCCCGAGCCAGGAGATGAGCGACACCAGCGAGGAAAGCGAAATCAAGAACCGGTCGGACCGTATGCGATCCGGTACCCCCGGCGGGAGTGGACACATCACCGAAAGGTGACATCCCCCGGGAATCGGATCACGATCTGCAGAACATCGTCGCCTATCTCCGCACTCTGCAGAAATCCCCTCCCCGGGACGGGTCCGACCACAGAAGCGGCCGCTCTTCGGAGCGGTCGCTTCGCGTCCCCGTCCTGTCATTTGTGCGTACGTTCACAATTGTTGTGCGTACCCACACAGAGAAGGCTGAGGATTGATGCCCGCCACGTCGTCTGTGCCTGCGTTCACATCTGCTGTGCTTCTCGACACAGACGATCGGTGCCGACGATCGAACCTCTTCCAATGACGGCCTGCGTATGTCACGTTGTACGCGTGTCTGACGTTGATCGCCTTCTCGCCGTCGTCGCGAGTCGCCAGCACGGTGTCTTCAGTCACCGTCAAGCCATCGCTGTAGGCGCCACTCGCCGTCAAATCGAGTACCGACGGTCCAACGGCGCATGGGTCGACCTCGACTACGCCGTCTACGCACTCGACTCCTCACCGCCGACATGGCACAGACAGGTAATAGCCGCTGTCCTGACCAAGAACAGAGCTCGTGCTTCCGGAACTACCGCCGGAGTTCTTCACGGCATGGTCAACTGCCGCAAAGGAAGACCCGAGATCACCGTTCCTGCAAGCGGGAATGCGCCCAGCAAACTCGCGGTCGTGCGGCGCCGAACGGACTTCGGTTCGCTCAAGCTGGTCCTCATCAACCGCATACCAACGTTCGATGTGCCCACCACTCTCTTCGATCTCTCGTCCCATCTTCAACCGTCGCAACTCCAGCGAACGATCGATGACTGTCTCGTGAGGCGCAAAGTGACACCCGACGAGCTTCGCTCTGTTCTCAACGCCTACGACGGGCGTCGTCTCGCAGGAACGGTCGCATTCCGGGAGGCCATTGAGGAGATCACCGATCAGTATGTGCCCTCGCAAAGCGTTCTCGAGGTGCTGTTGATTGGTCTCCTCGATGATCCGAGAATCCCGCCCGTACAACTTCAGGCAAGGCTTTCATGGTGGCAGGAACTGCCTCACAGGGTTGACACCTTCATCGAGCCATGGGCGCTCATCATCGAGGCTGACGGCCGGACCTACCACACGAAACGGGCAGACTTCGAGAACGATCGCCGCAGGGACAACCTGGCCGTTGCTCACGGGTATCGGGTGTTGAGATTCACATACCGAATGCTCAACGAAGATCCCGCCGAGGTGCTGCGGGTCATACTCCGGGCCGGATCGCGGACTGCGGGACCAATCGCTCGTGTCTAGAACCACAACTGTTGTGAACGTAAGCACAAACGACCAAGGGTCAGCCAAGTAGGTCAATCGTTCGTGTGGATAGTCACGACAGTTGTGAACGTAAGCACAAACGATGTCGCCTCAGGATTATTGGCCCGTGGCGATCGCCATCACTACCGCCTGATCACGGGTGTGCGTGATCGTGACGAGGACCTCGCTGACTCCGAGCATCTCCGCCCGCTCGGCCGCTCGGCCGGTCAGAACCACGCGGGGGCGTCCTCCGCCCGTGATCTCGATGTCGGTCCACCGCAGATGCCGCCAGCCCGTGCCGAGACTCTTCATCACCGCTTCCTTGCCGGCGAATCGAGCGGCCAGGCGCGCGGACGGGTCGCGAAACCGGGAGGCGTACTCCCACTCGTGCTCGGTGAAGCAGCGCCGACGGAACGCCCCACTGTTGCGATCGAGAAGAGATCGAACGCGCTCGATCTCAACGAGATCCACCCCGAGGCCCTTGATCTCCATTCCTTCGCTCCCTAGTGCCGCGACCACCAACCTTTGCGCTGTTCTCTCGGCCAGGAACGCCGCTCGCAGCGTCCTCGACGTCGACACCCCGAACGTTGGTGGACACAGCACTAGCCCACCCGCTCCGATGCAGGCTCGTCGCTACTCGACCGTTACCGACTTCGCCAGGTTACGCGGCTGATCGATGTCGTGCCCCCGTAGACGGGCAACGTGATACGCGAGCAGCTGCAGCGGCACGACGGCCGCCACGGGTGCAAGCAGATCGTCCATCTCAGGAATCCGAAGCGCCATGTCCACGTGTCTTTCGATCTCGGTATCGGTGTCGTAGGCGACCGCGATCACCTTGCCGCCGCGGGCCTTGACTTCCTGGATCGCTGAGATCGTCTTGCTATAGACGGCACGCTGGGTGACGATCGCCACGACCGGCACCCCCTCAGTGATGAGAGCGAGCGTCCCATGCTTGAGTTCGCCGGCGGGCATCGCCTCCGAGTGCAGGTAGGAGATCTCCTTCAGTTTGAGAGAGCCTTCCATGGCGATCGCATAGTCGAGGCCGCGACCGATGAAGTAGACGTCCTCTGCATCAACAATTTGCTCAGCAACCGCTACGGCATCGTCCTCCCGCTTGAGGACCTCCTCGATAGCGGCCGGCATGAGCTGCAACCCGTGTGCAACGGCCTGAGCGCGAGCCTCATCGACGGTACCCCTGGCCGCCCCGAGACGAAGCGCCAACAAATACTGAGCGATGAGCATCGCCATGTATGCCTTCGTCGAAGCAACAGAGATCTCTGGACCGGCCCGTGTATAGAGAATGTCATCCGCGTAGCGTGCCAGTGTGGATCCGACCACGTTGGTGATGGCCAGCATGCGCGACCCGTGGGCGGGAGCGATCCTTGCGGCGGCGAGCGTATCGGCCGTCTCACCGGACTGGGAGATTGCGACCAGCAACTCGCGCGGGCCGATGATGGGATCGGCGTATCGCAGCTCGTGCGCGTACTCGACGTTCGCCGGGATCCGCAACACACGACGGAAGATCTCCTGTCCGATAAGACCGGCGTGGTACGCCGTACCACATGCCGTAATCCACACTCGATCGAGATCGGCAATGTATGCATCATCAAACTCGATGCCCTCGAGCCAGACGGTGCCTTCTTCGTTGATGCGTCCGCTCAGAGTCTCCGTGATCACCTCGGGTTGCTCGTAGATCTCCTTCAGCATGAAGTGCTCGTAGCCGCCCTTCTCCGCTTGCTCGGCATCCCAATCGATGTGTGTGATGTCACGATCGATCGGGTCGCCGGCGATTGTCTCCACCGACGCTCCCTCAGCAGTGACGATGACCATCTCGTCATCCTCGATGATCAGGAAGTCCCGGGTGTGATGAAGGACCGCTGGTATGTCAGAGGCGAGGAACGTCTCTCCTTCGCCCAGACCGACCACCAACGGGCTGATCTTGCGTACGGCGATGATCTTCTCCGGCTCCCTCTTCGACATCACGACCATCGCATAGGCCCCCTCGGAGAGCGCAACGGTTCTGCGAACAGCATCGGCGAGGTCGCCGTCATACTCGCGAGCTACGAGATGGGCGAGCAGTTCCGTGTCGGTCTCGGACGCAAATTCGGACCCGTGCGCCGCCAATTCATCTCTGATGCCCTGAAAGTTCTCGATGATTCCGTTGTGCACCACGACGAACTCGCCCGTCGGATCTGCATGAGGGTGCGCGTTTGCATCGGTGGGCGGCCCGTGAGTGGCCCACCGGGTGTGGCCGATACCGATATGTCCGACCGAGGGCTCCGCCTCCAGCAGCGCTTCGAGATTGGTGATCTTGCCTTCGGCCTTGGTGACCTTGATCGCCCCATTGCTGATCGCTATGCCGGCCGAGTCGTAGCCCCGATATTCGAGGCGCTTCAACCCATCCATGATGATGGGGGCAGCTTCCTGCGGGCCTACGTAGCCCATGATTCCGCACACGAGCGCAACCTCCTTGAGATTGGACCGGAGGGCGCTGCGGGATCGATTCCCGCCTCACTCGGAGTGGCTTTGTCCCCGGAATCACTCCCGGGCTTTACCCGACTCCGTAACGACCGTGAGCGGCCGAGAGGGCACCCGCCGACTGTTCGATAGTCCCTCTTCCTCGTCACCTCGCGAATCGCGAGGGCAGGCGCTTGGGTTGGTCTCCGGTCGGTGTTCAGTTGTGGGTGAGAGAGTAGCCGTGTAGCCGAGTAGCTGAGAGCCGGTGCTGCGCTAACCCGCCGTAACTGCGCTACGCCAGTTCGGCCTCAACCGTTGCGGCTACGGCTGCTGCGACTTCTTCGGCTTCGGACTCCGTGGGGGCTTCAACCATGACCCTGACGAGTGATTCCGTACCGGATGAACGGACCAGCAGACGCCCACGGGTCCCGAGAAGCCGCTCGCCGGTGGCGATCGCAGCTGCGACGGTTCCGTTGCCTTCGAAAGCCTTGTCCTTGACGACGATGTTGGTCAGGACTTGCGGGTAGGCGCTCATCACGGTGCGTAGCTCGCGGAGTTCCTTCCCGGTAGAGGCCATGACCTCCATCAGGCGGAGTGCAGTGCGAAGTCCGTCGCCCGTAGTCCGATCCTCGAGAAGGACGTGGCCGGACTGCTCACCGCCGACGACCGCACGGGAGGATCGCATCGCCTCGAGCACATAGCGATCTCCGACCGCCGTCTCTATCAGATTGATCCCGAGGTGCTCCATCGCTTTTCGGAATCCGAGATTCGACATGACGGTGGCCACCACTGTGTCGTTCTTGAGCTGGCCGCGTTCCTTCATCCACTGAGCGAAGACCGCCATGATCACGTCACCGTCGGCCACCACACCGTCTTCGTCCACCGCAATCATCCGATCGGCGTCGCCGTCAAACGACAGGCCAACGCGACCGTTGGCATCGCGAGCGACTCGCTCGGGGTGGGTGGCTCCACAGCCCTCGTTGATGTTCATACCGTCTGGATCGACGTTGATGAACTCGACGGTCGCACCAACTTGATCGAACAGCGCAGGTGCAGCGAGGAACGCAGCTCCGTTCGCGGCGTCGGCGACGAACTCCATATTTCGCATCGAGTACTCGACGGGACGTGAGATCGTATCGACGTAGCGCTCGGTTGCGTCGCCCATCACGGTCTGGATGCCGATCTTCGGACCGATACTACGGATCCACGGTTCACCCTCAAAGAAGCGGGCCTCGATCGCAGCCTCGTCGGCATCGGCAAGCTTCGTGCCGTTGGCCCCGAAGAACTTGATCCCGTTGTCCGGAGCCGGATTGTGAGATGCGCTGACCATAACTCCGAACAGCGCATTGGTATCACGGACAAGCCGTGAAACGGCACCGACGGGGATGATCCCGAGGTCGACGGTGTCGATTCCGACGGAATTGAACCCGGCCATGAGAGCCGCGGACAGCATTGGGCCAGATCGACGGGTATCGCGAGCGACGATTACGTGTCCTTCGCGATTCTCGCCTGCGGCGCGGGCGAGGTCGAGCGCTATCGTCGGAGTGAGGACCTCGTTGGCGAGGCCGCGAACGCCATCGGTACCGAAAAGGTGCCGTTCACCCATCCTGGCTTCCCCCATATTGCTCGATGTGATGCAGGCCCAACGCCCGGATCAACGCTTTGTGAACTGAGGTGCGCGACGGGCCTTGCGGAGACCGTACTTCTTGCGCTCGACCTTGCGGTCGTCACGACGGAGGAGACCGGCCTTCTTCAGGACCTGTCGCAGCTCCGGATCGATCTCGACGAGAGCTCTGGCGATTCCGAGGCGGAGCGCATCGCTCTGTCCGGTTGTCCCGCCGCCCTCAAGCGTCGCGCTGATGTCGTAGCGGCCATCGAGTTCGGTGATCCTGAGGGCCTCCACGGCGCGAATACGGTGAGCGGCTTGCGGGAAGTAGTCATCCAGGCTCTTACCGTTGAGCGTGAACTGTCCGCTGCCGTCGACGAGGCGTACACGGGCGACTGAGGTCTTCCGGCGGCCGGTGGCCTGAACAAGCGGTTTCGTCATCAGGCTTCAGCCCTTCCCTGCGTGAGTGTGAGCGGTTGCGGCTCCTGAGCGCGGTGCGGGTGATCCGGACCGGCGTAAACCTTGAGTTTCGTGAGTATCTGGCGGCCGAGTCTGTTCTTGGGGATCATCCCCCTGACAGCATTCGTCACGAGTCGATCGGGATGATCGATCCGCATCTTCGCCAGCGTGTCGCTTCGGAGACCTCCGGGGAAGCCGGAGTGGCGGTAGTAGACCTTCTGGGTCTCCTTGTTGCCGGTCACCGCAATCTTGTCGGCGTTGACAATGATGACATAGTCGCCCATGTCCATGTGGGGAGCGAACCTCGGCTTATGCTTGCCACGCAGGATCTGCGCGACCTCGGAAGCGAGACGCCCAAGGGGAATTCCCTCAGCGTCGACGACGTACCATTTCCGGTCGATATCGACGGGCCTGGGCGTGAACGTTTTCTGCAGCTTGGCTTTCATCGGGGGTCCTCAGACGGAACGAAACGACCCCCGGGGACCCGGGAGCGAAACCGAATGCTATCGGGTCCTCGGAGATAAGGCCAACCGGGATGGCTCAGAGAGTTGGAGGATGCATGGCCGGCGTTCAAAGCACTACCCAAGACGGTACCTCTGCACCGTTCGACTCGTCATAGATCACGGTCATGAGCGTCAGACCGTGCGGTGGAGCAAGGCCCTTCACGACGTCTCGGTTGCGTGCCTCGAGGATCGTTGACACGTCTTTGGGAAGGGACTGTCCCTTCCCAACATCGACCGATACGGCCACGATCGATCGAACCATCTGATGGCAGAACGCGACAGCTCCTATCGAGAGTTCAACGATGTCTCCTGTTCGAGTCCACCGTGCATCGAGCACCTCGCGAACGGTTGTCCGTCCGGGAGCCTTGCGGCACAGCGATGCGAAATCGTGGACCCCGACGAATGCCGCTACCGCTTGATTCATCGCCTCGGTGTCAAGTGGCTCGGGCACGTGCCAGGAGGTACGGGCGGTGAGGGGATCATGCACGCGACGATTCGAGATCCGGTACCGGTACCGTCGCTCGATGGCAGAGAACCTCGCGTGGAATCGGTCCCTCACCTCGGTGATGGCATTCGCAGCGATCTCCGGTCCGAGCTGGGCGTTGAGACTGCGTTGGAGCCGCCCGGTGTCGAGCGGCTCATCAACGGAGAAGCTCACAACCTGGCCGGCGGCGTGCACGCCGCCATCGGTGCGCCCGGCGACAGCAGTCTTCACATCTCCGGTGATGCGGTACAGGGCCGTCTCCAGGTCTCCTTGGACGGTCCGCACGTTGTCCTGGCGGCCGTAGCCGTGGAAGTCCGTCCCGTCGTATGCAAGGTCGATACGGTACGTGGGCATCAGCTAGAAGATGCTGAATCCGCCGAGGATCGTCGAGACGACGATCCAACCTGCCCATCCGAGAACAGCAGCCACGATGGATCGATCCAGTGGCAGGTCTGAGATGTAGTGAGTTCCGTATGCGACGACAAGGAGGAACCACAGCGACCCGAGGAGCGTCCCGATCAGCCCTGATCCGAGAATCTGGGTCGTGGCGATCGTCAGCAGCAGCGTGGGGAACGCGAAACCTACGATGCGGAGATACACCGGATAGTGCCCGTCCCCCCGCATGAGGAAGGCGACAACGGCGTACACCAGGCCGCTGTAGATGAGCCAGAACATGACCGCGGACAGAAGGGCGTAGAGAACACTGGAGAGACCGGTGACAAGGCCAAAGAGCGACGTTCCTCCGGCGAATAGGAACAGGACTTGTGTGATGGCCACGATGATGAGCGCGTCACCAGTTGCGCGATCGTTGAAGTCCATCCAGATGAACGCGTCTCGATCGAATCGGATCGCTTGGAGGAGTCGATTGAGAACGACGCCCATCGCCTGCCTTCGGTTGGATCAGGGCAGGTTACCGCCGACGCGTCACGAGCACTCCCGCCGCAGAGCCGCGGTCGCTCGCGTAACGGACGCGTCGACAGCGTACGCATCGAGATCGTCCCACGGAACCCAGATGGCGTCAAAGACCTCCTCGTCGGCGACAAGGGTCTCATCCAGCGCTCGGAAAGCGAAGCGGAGGTCGAAGTGCTCGTGTGCCGGCTCCGGGGCGCGGGGCGGGATCGGATGGATGTCCAGATCGATGAGATCGGAGAGGATCGGCACCACACTCACACCCGTCTCCTCAGCGACTTCTCTGGCGGCCGCGGTGATCGGCGAGATGTCGTCGGGATCGATGTGCCCCCCAGGTTGGAGCCATCGGTCGAGCCGTCGATGGTGGATGAGCAGAAGTGACGAACCGTCGGGAGAAACGACGAACCCCGACGCCGTGAAATGCCCAGGGTCGAACCGATTCCGATCCGTCGGATCCGATGATCGGGCAAGCTCAAGAGCCCGCTCAACAACCGCCGGCGAGGCAACTGCACCAGCACCGAGCAATAGGGATTCAATCGTCATCACGATCACCAGATCGTACCCCAAACGCGAAGATGCCCCGACCGAGGTCAGGGCATCTTCAATGCTGGCAGCCGGTGGCTGGCGGCTTGTAGCTTCAAACCAGCTCGATCAACGCCATCTCGGATCCGTCGCCACGGCGCTTGCCGAGCTTCGTGATCCGGGTGTATCCGCCGGGACGATCCGCGTAGCGCGGACCGACATCGTCGAACAGTTTCGTCACGGCATTGTTGTCGCCGATCTTCGCGAGGACGAGACGACGAGCGTGAAGATCGCCGCGACGGCCCTTCGTGATGATCTTCTCCGCGTACGGCCGCAGGTCACGGGCCTTCGCGAACGTCGTCGTCAGCTTCTCGTGCTCGATGAGCTGAGCGGTGAGATTCGCGAGAATCTTGCGCTGATGGCTGGGGCTACCGCCGAGGCGAGCCCCTTTCTTCGGTCGTGGCATCAGACAACGCTTTCCGTGCGATCTGCGTCGGCGAGCGACTGCAGAGAGAAACCAAGTTCGTCGAGCTTCGCAACGACCTCTTCGAGCGATTTCTGCCCGAAGTTGGTGATGTTGAGGAGTTCTTCTTCACTCTTCTCGATCAGTTCGCCAACGGTTTGGACCTGAGCGCGACGCAGGCAATTCCTGGGGCGTTCGGACAGGTCGAGGGCCTCGATCGGGAGATCGAGATGCTCCTGGCCGGCGGCCTCGGGCTGAATGATCTCATCGAGCTCGAGGGCGTCGTAGTCATCGAGGTCGGCGAACATTTCGAAGAGATTCCGAAGCGTGCCGCCCGAAGAGGAGATTGCCTCTGCAGGAGTTACCGATCCGTCGGTCTCTACATCGAGAACGAGTCGGTCGAAGTCGGTCATCTGACCGACCTGCGTGCTCTCCACGCGATATGCGACCTTGCGCACCGGTGAGTAGATCGAATCGATCGGCATCACGCTGATCGCATCCGTCGTCTTGTTCTTCTCGGCGCTGCGATAACCAACGCCGCGCCCTGCCGTCATCTCAACTTCGAGTTTCGCCGATGACGACAGCGTCGCCAGGTGATGGTCGGTGTTTACGATCTCGACGCCGTCCGGCGCCTGGATGTCACCGGCGGTCGCCTCGCCCTTGCCCGAAGCGGACAGGTACAGCGTTTGCACCTCGTCAACGTCGATGCGAAGCACGACCTGCTTGAGATTCAGGATGAAATCGACGACGTCTTCGACGACGCCCTCGATGGTCGAGAACTCATGCTGGACGCCTTCTATACGGACGGACGTGATCGCTGCACCGGGTACCCGGGACAGCAGCGTGCGCCGCATGGTGTTGCCAAGCGTGTAGCCGAAGCCCGGCTCGAGCGGTTCAACGATGAACCGCGACCTGGTGTCGTCGACAATCTCTTCTTCGATGGTGGGCCGCTGCGTAATCAGCACGGAACCACTCCCCTTTCGGGTTGAGGTGCTACTACTTCGAATACAGCTCAACGATGAGCTGTTCCTGGATTTGGGTGTCGATCTGTTCCCGGCTGGGCAGATCCTTGATGGTGATCTTGCGCTCGTCGACGTCGATGTCCATCCATTCGGGGACCGTCCGGTCACCGGTGTCGATGGAGTGGAGGATCGGGAGAATCTCGAGGCTCCGTTCCTTGACAGTGATGACCTCGCCGCCACGGACTTGATACGACGGGATGTCGACTCGCTTGCCGTTGACGAGGAAGTGACCGTGGTTCACCAACTGACGGGCCTGCGGCCGCGTTCGGGCCAGCCCGGAGCGATACACGACATTGTCGAGTCGGGTCTCGAGGATGACGAGCAGAGTGGTGCCGGTGATTCCCGACTGACGGGCGGCTTCCTTGTAGTAGCGACGGAATTGCTTCTCGAGCACGCCGTACATGAAACGTAGCTTCTGCTTCTCGCGGAGCTGGATCTGGTACTGGGACTCGCGAATGCGTCCACGGCCGTGCTCACCCGGCGGGTAGGGACGGCGGTCGAAGTACTTCGCCTTGTTCTCGTCGAGAAGTTGGCGAGCACGACGGCTTACCTTGGTTCTGGGTCCGGTGTAGCGAGCCATCGTTAACGCATCCTCCGCTTCTTGGGGCGACACCCGTTGTGCGGTACCGGTGTGACGTCCTTGATACCCGTGACCTCGATGCCCATGTTCTGGAGCGTGCGGATCGCGGTCTCACGACCGGAACCCGAACCACGAACGATGACGTCGAGCTTGCGGATCCCCATCTCACCGACCTTGCGAGCGGCCTGCTCGGCGGCAACCTGTGCGGCGTACGGCGTGGACTTCCGAGAGCCCTTGAAGCCGACCGACCCGCCGGATGTCCATCCGACGACCTCGCCCTTCTGGTCCGTGATCGTGATGATCGTGTTGTTGAAACTGGCCCTGATGTGCGCTTGTCCGTGGGTGATCGTCCGACGGGCTTTGCGACGCGGCCGTGGTGCCTGTTGGGCCATTACTTCGTGACCTTCTTCTTGCCTGCGACCGGAGCACGACGCCCCTTGCGGGTACGAGCATTGGTGTGCGTGCGTTGGCCGCGTACCGGGAGGCCGCGACGGTGGCGGAGACCCTGGTAGCTGCCGATTTCGATCTTGCGCTTGATGTTCTGTGCGACTTCACGCCTCAGATCACCTTCGACGTTGTAGTTGCCGTCGATGAACTGGCGGACCTTGACGACTTCGGAGTCGGTCATGTCCCGCACCTTGGTGTCGTACGGAATCTCGAGTGCGTCGAGAATCTGCTTCGCTCGGGTTCCCCCGACGCCATAGATGTATGTCAGGCCGACTTCGACCCGCTTGTCTCTGGGGAGATCTACTCCGGAAATTCGTGCCATGTGTGCGCTACCCCTGACGCTGTTTGTGTCGCGGGTTCTCGCAGATCACCCAGACGCGTCCCTTGCGCCGGATAACCCGACACTTGTCGCACATCTTTTTGGCGGATGCTGATACTTTCATCAGTGGTGATCCTGCCTCGGTTCGATTCTTTCGGACGTCGCATCCGAGAGTCACCGAGGCGCACACCGGAGTGTCCGCAGCGAAGGGTGACCTCTACACCGTCGGTGTCCGGGCGTTGCCCGAACCCGCCGATATCAACGACGTCTTTGCATAGGAAAACGCAGCCCGATACCGGGCCGCTGACGGGAGTGTAGGGAGGGCCGTTGTGTAACGACAAGTCGGGTTGGAACGTTACTGGGTACTGAGTACTCGGCACTGAGTACTGCCACCTGCCGCTGGCTTTGTCCCTGGGTCATCTAGCGTTGTCGCCATGTCCTACCGATTTGCCGCTATCGCTTCTGCTGCCGTTCTTGTCGCGGTCGGGTGTGCCGATTCGGGGGATCCAGGAACCGAATCGGCAGGAACACATGCCCGACTTGTCTATGCGTTTGACGGTGATTCGATGGAGGTCAACATCGATGGTCGCGTCGAAGAGGTTCGCCTCCTCGGGATCAACGCCCCGGAGGGAGACGAGTGCTTTGGCGACGAGGCGCGTGACTCTCTCATCGACCTTCTCGCCAATCACGATCTTGCCCTCGTCCCAGATTCGGCCGACGACGTCGACCAGTACGGCCGACTCCTGCGCTACGTGTACGTCGACGGAGAGAACGTGAATGGAACCATGTTGGCTGAGGGGCACGCCGTCACGCTTCAGGGCGATCACCGGTACAGCGACGAGTTCGTCGAGATCGGCAGCCTGGCCGCTGAGGAAACGCGCGGCATGTGGGCCCCCGATGCGTGCGGGCCGGCGCCACCGTTCGGAGCCACGATCATCGCCGTCGAACACGACCCACCGGGTCCGGACGATGAGCGACTCAACGACGAGTACGTGACGATCTCGAACGAAGGCACAGGGCAGCTGAACCTTTCCGGTTGGACGCTGCGCGACGAGTCGTCTCAGAACCGCTATGTGTTCACCGGCCTGGACCTGAAACCGGGTGTGTCTGTGACCGTCAGAAGCGGATGCGGTGAGGACCGCCCCGACACCGTCTACTGGTGCTCAGAGCGATCCATCTGGTCGAACGGAGGAGATACGGTGATCCTCCAAGACCGCCACGGCAACGCCGCTGATCGATGGACCTATATCCGTAGTCCGTAGTCCGTGGCCGCCTCCGGCGGCGTACTCACTGCTCAGTATTCAGCAGCACTCAGCGCAAGGCTCTGCTCGTCGCTCACGGCTCTCGAACGGCGGCCTATTTACTCACCCTGGTTGATCGTCACACAGACGGCGTCGAACTCGTCGTTCTGCGAATCCGGCAAGTAGCAGTCACCGACAATGATGACGCCTACTCCCGAATCCGATCCGAATATCGTGGACCTCATGGTGCCTTCGCCGGCATCGACGCTCATGATCTGTGTGTTCCACTCGTCGCCAGAGTTGCTCGTCCATTCCTCGTAGAACCCGATAATCTGGTCGAATTGTCCATGGTCGTAGATCAGGGTGACAGAGACACCCTCGCCGGACGTTATGGAACTCATCACGTCTCCACCATCGGGAACCGGGATGTCGAGTTCATCGGGCAGTTCGGTACCGACACCGATCGAGACCGACCCGTCTTCGGTCTCCATCTCGATCGTCATATCGTCGCCATCACCGGAGACATCGACGCTGACATCTCCACCGCCGCTCGCTTCGATGAGTTCTTCTGCGAGCTGCTCGGCGGCCTTGTCCGATGCGCTGCCGCACGCCGCCACGAACAGCGTCATCACGGCAATCAGCACCGCCATCTTCTTGGTCGTTGACCTCATCGTTCCGTCCCCTCGCTCTGTGCCATTTTGACTCGCGTTCATCGGCATTCGGGTCCAAGGCTTGTACGCCTCCCCCAACCCTAGACGGTGCACCCGAACCGTCCAGGTGCCGATAGACCCATGTCTGGATCTACGACCGCCGCTCGTCTGACGGTCGCAGCGATGTGCGCCCATCGTCGGAACACTCAAGACGTGGAGAAGGAGCCGGAGTCACCGGCTCCTTCTCCACTGTCGTTTGTGTGGACAACCGGGCGGTCAGCCTTGCTTGGACTTCGGCTCTGAAGGCATCGCGATCTGCTCTTCCTCGTCCCTGATGGGCAGGACGAGGTTGATAATGACACCAACGACGGCTGCGACCGCGAGGCCCGAGATCGGCACGTCACCAATGGCGAGCGCATTCGACAGACCACTGACGCCCAGACCGAACACAAGGATTACGCCGACGACAATCATGTTGCGGCTCTTCGAGAAGTCCACCTGTGCGGTGACCAACGTCCTCAAGCCTACCGCTGCGATCATGCCGAACAGAACGACCGAAAGGCCACCCAGCACCGGAACCGGCACGGTCCTCAGGAGAGCCGCCAGTTTCGGAATCAGGGCAAGGAAGATCGCGAACCCGGCGCCGATGCGCAGGATCATCGGGTCGTACACCTTCGTAACGGCAAGCACTCCGGTGTTTTCGGAGTACGTGGTATTCGGCGGGCCGCCGACCATACCGGCAAACAGTGTCGCGATACCGTCGCCCAGGAGCGTCCGGTGCAACCCCGGCTCGTCAAAGAAGTTTTTCCCGACGACGTTGCCGTTAGCCAGGATGTCACCGACGTGTTCAATCATCGTGACGAATGCGATGGGTGCGATCAAGGCGATCGATGCCCACTGGATGTCTCCGAATCCCCACGTGAAGTCGGGCAGACCGACCCATGCAGCATCAAGGACCGGCTGGAAGCTGAAGTCCGCCAGGAAGATGGCTCCCAGAGCGAATCCGACAATCGCACCCGTCAAGATCGGGAGCATCTGGAACAAGCCCTTGAAGAACACGGCTGCGATGATCACAGTCGCGGTCGTGATCAGAGCCAGCCACCATGCGCCCTCGGACATGTTGATGGCGACAGGGGCCAGGGTGATCCCGATGACGATGATGACCGGTCCGGTCACAATCGGAGGGAAGATCCGCTGAATCACTTTGTGGCCGACGACGGACACCAGCAATGACATCAGTATGTAGAGCACGCCTGCGCCCATGATGCCAAGTCCGATAGCTGCCCAGGAGTAGCCGCGCTCGGTTGCAATGATGATCGCAGGGATGAAAGCGAACGATGATCCCAGGAATACCGGAACCATCCGCTTGGTAATGAGATGGAACAGCAGCGTTCCAACACCGGCCGCAAACAGGGCTACGGACGGATTGAGTCCCGTCAGCAACGGCACGAGGACCGTTGCACCGAACATAGCCACGACGTGCTGCAAACCCAGCACCGTCTTCTTCTGCATTGACAATTCCATGTCTATTCCCTCTCCCATTGACGAAGAGAGCCACCCGCATAGGGGTGGCTCTCTCTTTTGCTCGTCGGACTCGTCGCCCGAACCTGACTGGTGGCCTGTGCCCCGGTCAAGACTGTCATGTATCCTCTGTCCGGCATCGGCAGACAGCGTACAGGACCACCGGCCCCGCTCCGCTACTCAGCCGCTGTTGGGTGCCTTCCGCGGCATTCCAAAGCGTCATGCGCCTCTGAACACCATCCCGTAGAAGCTGTCGTACGCTTCTTCGCGCACGACTTCGACGCTTCCTTTCACGGCCATACCGGCTTTCGGTTCGTCGATGTCGAGTTGCCCCAGCATCCGCATCCCGTTGTCGAGTTCGACAATGCCCAGACCGAGTGTTGGCACCTCGTATGCCGGCGGCAGGTTGTAGACCCGGGTGAAGGTCAGCAGCTTGCCATCCTTCGGGAGCGGCACGGTGTCGAACTCGAAGAAGTCGTTCTGCTTGCAGTTCTTGCACACCATCCGGAACGGGTAGTGCATCGTGTCGCAGAGGCGGCACTTGTAGGCGTAGATTTCCCGAGCCATTAGGCCTCCTTCTCGAACACGAGACAGACGACGTTGTTGCCGAAGCCGCCGAAGTTGCAGGTGAATCCGACCTCTGCGTCTTCAACCTGGCGGGCTTCACCGTCTCCACGCAATTGTGTGACGATCTCCCATGCCTGTGCGACTCCGGTCGCCCCGACCGGGTGGCCGCGGCCCTTCAGCCCTCCGCCCACGTTGATGGGGATCCTCCCTCCGAGAGCCGTTTCGCCCCTCTCGAGAGCGATGTGGCCTTCTCCCTTGGGGAAGAATCCGACCTCTTCGCTCTCGACGATCTCGAGGATCGTGAAGGCGTCATGGAGTTCGGCGACGTCGACGTCATCCGGCGTCAAGCCCGCCATCTCAAACGCATCCGCTGCTGCCTTGCGGACGGCGAGCAGATCTGTTGGTTCCTCGCGCTCGTGAACGGCGTGCGTATCGGTTGCCTGGCCGACACCGGTGATCTTGATGAGCGGCCGGCCCAACTCCTTGGCCTTCTCTTCAGAGACCAGGACGATCGCCGCGCCACCGTCGGACACGGGGCACGCGTCGAAGAACCGGAGCGGCTCGGCGACGTACGGATTGTTGGTCATTGCTTCCGGAGAGTCGAGAATGCCCTCGAGCGTGATCTCCTGCTGCAGATGTGCCCACTCGTTGTTGAGCGCGGCGTTCTGGTTCTTGACCCCCACCATCGCGAGGTGACGCTCGGTGACGCCGTACTTGTCCATGTAGAGACGGGTGAACATCGCTGCGTGCGCCGGGAGCGTCACGCCGTAGATGTACTCCGCGATCGGATGGGTGAGGGTGGCGACGAAGTCCGTTGCCTCGAGGCCGTTGACCTCGCGCATCCGCTCCACGCCGGCGACCAAAACAACATCATCCATGCCGGACGCGACTGCCTGGAATCCAGCCTTGATGGCAGAGCCACCCGAAGCCGGACCGTTCTCGATGGCGGCGGCGCCTGCCGGAGTGAGGCTCAGGCTGTCGACCACCGCGCTGGCGAGCGCCGTCTGGTGATTGACCCGGGCACTGCCCATGTTGGCCACGTACACCTGGTCGACCTCGGTGATACCTGCGTCCTTCAGCGCCATCATCGACGCGTACGAAGCGATCTCTGAAAGCGCGAACTCAAGCCGGGTGAAGGTGGTGATGCCGATACCGGCTACATAGACGTCACGCATCCTGCACCCCCTCCTCCATCGCCCATCTCTCCACCATCAGCGCGCTGGCAGTCGGGTCGTACTTCGAGCGAGTAGCGGAGAGCGGGTCGAGTGCAGGCGTCGGTGGATCCGATGGCGGGAGGATCGCCTCCGTGGCCTTGTCGAGAATCTCAGGTGGGACCGGTCGTCGGCCAACGACGAGCGAGGATCGCGCGGCGTCGAACAGTTCACGCGTCAGCGCCCACGAGGGAACGCCACCGAGCTCGTGGGGAACGTCAAACCGCTTCTCGAGCTTGTACTCGATCATCCAGCGACGAAACCCGATCGGTGACTCCGCAACGACAAGGACCTCGTCGTGCCCGAGTTGGTCGAAGTGGTATTCCATCTTCGCTGCGAATGCGTGGGCACCAATTCGGAGACCGCGGCGCAGGGCCAGGGTGTGCAACGAGAGGCCGAGGTTCGGCGTCACTTGCCGGCCGTTGACGATAGCGGCGAGCTCTCCATCGACCTGAACAGCAAGGACGTACTGATCCTGGAAGCGATACTGATAGTGGGAGAGCAGCTCTGCGTAGACACGAGATGCGACGACGTCGTAGTAGTCGCGCTCGACGTGCAGCAGTGGCTCGACATGCTTCAGCAGGTCAGGGATCTCATCCCTGTCGACGGCGCGCACCACGGCGGCTTCGCCGCTGGCCAACAGCATGTATTTCGGTTCGTACGGCGCCATATCCGCGGGGATGGGCCGAAGAATCTTCTCTAGGTCAACGGACATTCTCTGTTCGCTCCTTCTCTCTTCCTTCAGTTCTCAGACTTCTCGATGATCGCCATGGCGACCTTCTCCTGGGTGATCGGCATCGATTTGATGCGTACCCCGAGTGCGTTGTACACGGCGTTCGCGATCACCGGTGCGGCACCGATCATGGTGTGTTCTCCCACACCACGGGCCCCGAACGGTCCGTCGGGTTGTGGCACCTCGACGATGATCGGAATGATCTCGTCGGGGATATCGAAGGCCGTCGGGATCTTGTAATCGGTGAAGTTCGGGTTCATCATCTTCCCGCCCTCGTCGAAGCGCATGTCTTCGTAGAGGACGGTGGCCAGTCCCTGGACGAGGCCTCCAGTGATCTGACCGTTCACCAGATCGGGGTTGATGGCGCGGCCCGCATCGACCGCCAGAGCGGCTTTGCGAACCCAGATCCGCCCGGTGTCCTTGTCGATCTCGAGCACCACGCCGGTCGCACCCACGGTGTAGTGCACGTTGGGATGACCACCCTGACCGGTCTCCGGGTCACTGTTGGCGTTCGTGAACTCGGGCATGAACTTGCCGCTGGCGACGATTGGCCCTCCTCGCCAGGTTCCGTCCTCGGTTTGGATACCGTCGATAACGAAATCCCGCAGCGGCTTCGAGAAGCTCGCATCCGTTCGACACTTCACAGCCTCGTCTTCGAGATAGAGCGAATCATCCTCGTACCCGTAGACCTGGTGGATGACGTCGAAGATCTTGGCGCGAGCTTCGATGGCGGCCTTCTCGACGGCAAGGCCCGAGCTCCATGTCACATGGGACGCGACCGTCTGCCACTCGTACGGGTTCCGGTCCGTATCCGGGGTCTCGACCCGGATCTTGCTAACCGGGACTGACAACACCTCGCCTGCGATCTGAGCCATGACGGTCAGGTAGCCCTGACCGAGTTCCATGCCCGAGACCGTGATGTTGATGCTGCCGTCTTCGTTGAACTTGAGGAACGACGCAGACGACGAGTTCGGCGGCATGGCCGGTGCTTTCCAGAAGAGGGCAA
>RCNE010000224.1_pt1 | contig 29851 bp, 25 predicted proteins | sample 2041361 | NCBI WGS metagenome assembly RCNE01 (sample SAMN09708229, study PRJNA481090) | Marine sediment metagenome, whole genome shotgun sequencing project. | reverse complement strand
ATCAATTTAAATTTTCTGGCTTTTCAGCAGCACTTCGCTACTCAATAATGGCTGTTTACGGAAGAGATTCCGTTAAAGGAAAACAAATCATTGATAGTTTACCAAAGGGAATTGTAAAAACGTTTAAGGAGTCTCAAGACTTTTGGAGATCTTACCAAAACAGAGCAGAACCTTTTTTTAAACTTTTCTATGACAATTACTTAAAGGCAAATCAGCAAAAAGAAGGCATGAAAGGTTACAGCAAAATGGTTGGACTATTAGTTGCATATCGCGAAAAATATGGCATCCAATAATTCTTAAAGAAATGTTAATTTCTTGTTTTGTCACTTTGCTAAAAAATTATAGTTCTAAATTTAGAGCAATTAATTAACTCACCTCAATTTATGAAACAAAAAAACTCAAGATTTAAATTGGGAATATTCTTTCTATGTGTTGTATTTGGTTTTACAAGTATAACAGCACAAGAATATGTTCCTAAAAATGATGGAGTAAAGACTGTAAACAATAACTATACAGCTTTTACAAACGCAAAAATTTACGTTACCCCAACACAAGTTATTGACAACGGCACATTGCTAATACTCGATGGTAAAATTGTTGGTTCTGGAACATCTGTATCGATACCGTCGAATGCCATGGTTGTCGATCTTAAAGGGAAACACATCTATGCTTCTTTCATTGATATTTATAGCGATTTTGGAATTACAAAACCAAAAAGACAAAACTTTTTTGGAGGAAGACCTCAATATGATGCTTCCCGAAAAGGATATTATTGGAATGATCATATTACGCCTGAAATAAATAGTATCGATAAATTAAAGTTTGATGCTAAAAAAGCGAAAGAATTAATCGATGCTGGGTTTGGTGCTGTAAACACGCATTTTCAAGATGGGGTTATTAGAGGAACTGGGACTTTAGTTGCTTTAAACACGCATGATGGCGATGAAAAACGAATTTTAAACGAAAAATCTGCACAACACTTTTCTTTTTCGAGAGGAAATAGCTCTAAACAAAGTTATCCTACATCTTTAATGGGTGCCATGGCGTTGCTACGCCAAGTCTATCATGATGCAAAATGGTACCAAAATGGTAATGCTACAGTTAAAGACTGGTCACTTGAAGCTTTTAATAAGAATAAAAATCTACCACAAATTTTTGATGCTGGTAGTATGGTAAATAGTTTACGTGCTGATAAAATTGCTAATGAATTCGGTGTAAATTATATTCTTAAAGGAGGTGGTGATGAATATGCACGTATTGACGAAATTAAGGGTACTAATGCAAGTTATATCATTCCTATAAACTTCCCTGCTGCTTATGATGTTAGCGATCCACAAAATGAGGCTGTTGTAGAATTAAAAGATATGCGTCACTGGAATCAAGCTCCTACAAATCCTAAAGTATTAGCAGAAAACGGAATTCGATTTGCTTTAACAACTGCTGAATTAAAAAAAGTAAGTGCCTTTAAGTCGAATTTAATGAACGCAATTAAACATGGTTTTGATAAAACAAAAGCCTTGGAAGCATTAACCACTGTGCCAGCAGAGTTGTTGGGTCAAAGCAATACAGTTGGGTCATTAAAAAAAGGAGCAATAGCGAATTTTTTAATCACTTCTGGAGACGTTTTCGACAAAAAAACAACATTGTATGAAAATTGGGTACAAGGCCATAAAAATGTTGTTACCGATATGAATATTAAAGATATTCGTGGTGATTATGACTTAAAAATTGTTGGCAATACGTATAGCTTAAAATTATCAGGAGAACTATCTAAATTAAAATCTGAACTTAAGAAAGACAGTATCAAAATGGATTCTAAAGTAACCTATAAAAATGGTTGGTTAAATCTACTGTATATTCCTTCTGATGAAAAAGAAGCACGTTTTGTTCGTTTAAGTGCTGCTGTAGGTGATGGTGATATTTCTGGAAATGGAGAATTAGCCAGTGGAACACCAACGACCTGGACGGCCACGAAAAAAGAAAGCGAGACTCAAGCAGTTGATTCTAAAAAAGGAAAAGACAAAGAGGATGAAATACCTTCAATAATGCCTATCTCATATCCTAATACGGCGTATGGTCTTTCTGAAAAAGCAACAAAAGAAGATGTTTTATTTAAAAACGCAACTGTTTGGACGAATGAAACTGAAGGAATTTTAGAAAGTACGGATGTATTAGTAATGAATGGAAAAATATCAAAAATTGGCAAAAATCTTACGGTTGCTGGTATAAAAACGATTGATGCACAAGGAAAACACCTAACTGCAGGTATCATCGATGAACATTCTCATATTGCTGCTGCAGCTATTAATGAAGCTGGCCATAATTCTACTGCAGAAGTTACGATAGAAGATGTTTTAAGTGATGATGATATTAATATATTTAGAAACCTTTCTGGTGGTGTGACTTCTATTCAAATTTTGCATGGTTCTGCCAATCCTATTGGTGGTCGCTCAGCTGTTATCAAATTAAAATGGGGAGAAACTGCCGATAAACTTGTGAATCCAAATGCTGACCCATTTATCAAGTTCGCTTTAGGTGAAAACGTAAAACAGTCAAGGAGTCAAAACGGAATTCGTTTCCCACAAACACGAATGGGTGTTGAACAAGTATATGTAGACTATTTTCAACGTGCGAAAGAATATGATACAGCATGGAAAGCATATAACAAGCTTTCTAAAAAAATAAAAGCCAAAATCAAAGCACCTCGCTATGATATAGAAATGGAAACATTAGCTCAAATATTAAATAAAGAGCGTTTTATTTCATGTCACTCTTATGTACAAAGTGAGATTAATATGCTCATGAAAGTAGCTGAAAAGTTCAATTTTAAGATCAATACATTCACACATATTCTAGAAGGTTATAAATTAGCCGATAAAATGAAGGAACACGGTGTTGCAGCATCAACGTTCTCTGATTGGTGGGCGTATAAATATGAGGTAAATGATGCTATTCCTTTCAATGCAGCAATAATGCACAGTCAAGGTGTACTTACTGCTATTAATTCAGATGACCCTGAAATGTCGAGAAGATTAAATCAGGAAGCAGCAAAATCTGTTAAATATGGAGGTGTTTCAGAAGAAGATGCTTGGAAGTTTGTAACACTAAATCCCGCAAAAATGTTGCATATCGATGACCGCGTGGGTAGCGTAAAAGTTGGGAAAGATGCCGATTTGGTTTTATGGTCTGATCATCCAATGTCTATTTACGCTAAAGCAGAAAAAACAATGATTGAAGGAGCTATTTATTACGATATAGATAAGCTACCTGAAATGATGAAAGCTGTCAGTAAAGAGCGTAATACGCTCGTTAACATGATGCTAAAAGCTAAAAACAAAGGGATGAAAACGCAAGCTCCTAAACGAAAAGAAAAAGAAGCCTTGCATTGTGATTCATTAATCTATCAACAGTAAAATTTATAACATGAAAAAAGTATTTCAACTAAGTATGATTGCAGTGTTGTTGATAAGTACAACAATGATTGCACAACAAACTCCCGCTAAAAAGCAAAGTGAATCTATTCTCATTAAGGGTGCAACAGCACACATAGGGAATGGTGAGGTTATAGAAAATAGTGCCGTTGGTTTTGATAACGGTAAAATAACTTTTGTAGGGAATGCAGCAGATGCGAATACAAGTAGTTTCTCTAAAGTTGTAGATGCCACTGGTAAGCATATCTATCCTGGTTTTATCGCTACAAATGCTTCTTTAGGTTTAGCAGAAATTGATGCTGTAAAAGCAACACGTGATTTCGACGAAGTGGGCGGTTTTATTCCACATATACGAAGTATTATAGCCTATAATTCAGAATCTAAAGTAGTAGAAAGTATGCGACCTAATGGGGTGCTAATGGCTCAAATTACACCAAGAGGTGGTACTATTTCTGGAACATCTTCTGTAGTACAATTAGATGCCTGGAACTGGGAAGATGCAGCCATTAAAATAGATGATGGTATACATATCAATTGGCCAAGTTTATTTCAAAGAGGCAGATGGTGGATGGGTGAAGATCCGGCAGTGAAGCCTAGTAAAAATTATAGTAAGCAAGTTGTTGAGATCGCTACCTTTTTTACCAATGCTAAGGCTTATATAAAAGGCGGACAACAAGAGCGTAATTTACAATTCGAAGCAGTTGATGGTTTGTATAAGGGTACGCAAAAATTATATATCCATGTATCAAAAGAAAAAGCGATTGTAGATGCTGTAAATTGGGCTAAAAATGAAGGTATTAAAGAAGTCGTATTAGTTCATGCTGATGATGCTATAAAAACAGCTGATTTATTGAAAAAGCATAATATTGCTGTATTAATTCCGAGACCACACCGTTTACCAGATGCTCAAGATGATGATGTGCTAGGCCCTTTTAAATTAGCAAAACAGCTTACCGATAAAGGCTTGGTTGTTGCTATTGAAATGGAAGGTCAAATGGAACGTATGAATACACGTAATTTACCTTTTTATGCAGGTACTTATGCTGCTCATGGTTTAGATAAAGAAAAAGCATTACAACTCATCACCTTAAACGCAGCAAAAATCTTAGGTATTGATGACATCGCTGGAAGCTTGGAAACTGGTAAAGATGCAACGTTGTTTATTTCTAAAGGTGATGCATTAGATATGCGGACTAACATTATTGATCATGCTTTTATACAAGGGCGCGAAATTAGCTTAGAAACACATCAAACAAAGCTTCATAAACGTTATATGGATAAATATAGTAAGTAAACTAACTTAAAGTTACATTTTAAGCTCCCTTATCGGGAGCTTTTTTTATTTTTGACAAAATTTAAATGTGTATAAAGAAATAACCAGCATACAGAATCCTTTAGTAAAAGAAATTTTACAACTACAAGAAAAATCTAGAGTTAGAAAAAAACTGAACTTATGTATTGTTGAAGGTAAACGTGAAATAACGTTAGCATTAAAAGCGAACTATCAAGTTGAAACCCTACTCTACTTCGATGGCATTTTTGATGAGAATTCCTTAAATGATTTCAACTTAGAGAATCGAAAAATCATAAAGGTCTCTAAAGAAATATATCAAAAAATTGCCTTTAGAGATACTACCGAAGGTATTATTGCCGTATTAAAAACTAAAGAACTTAGTTTAGATACTATAACATTTAAACGAGAACAACCTTTACTATTAATAGCTGAAGCACCTGAAAAGCCTGGTAACATTGGTGCTTTATTAAGAACAGCTGATGCCGCTAATGTAGATGCGGTTTTTATTGCGAATCCTAAAACAGATATATATAATCCAAATATCATCCGCTCCAGTGTGGGTTGTGTTTTTACGAATCAAATTGCTACTGGTTCTTCTGAAGAAATAATTGCATTTTTAAAAAAGAACCATATCAATATCTATTGTGCAGCCTTAACGGCATCAAAATTGTATCATACGATCTCGTATGAAGGTTCTAGCGCTATTGTTGTAGGTACAGAAGCTACTGGTTTGAGTAATGACTGGTTAAACAACTCAACACAAAACATCATCATACCTATGCAAGGCGAAATTGATTCTTTAAACGTTTCAGTTTCCGCAGCTATTATTTTATTTGAAGCTAAAAGACAACGCAATTTTAAATAATGAAGAAACTAAAATACATACTATTTATTCTTACTTTTCAAGTTTCTCTTGTAGGTTGTGGTAGTTCAAGACCTACATCAGTACCAATTTCTCCTCAAACAAAATTAGAAAGTCAATTTCGATATTTTCAAGGCACTAAGTATAAGTATGGTGGTACAGATAAAAATGGTTTTGATTGTTCTGGCTTTACACAGAAAGTGTATACCAACGCGTTTAAAATAACGTTGCCTAGAACAGCTAAAGAAATGTCTAAATTGGGTAAAAAAGTTTCAAAGAGTAGATTAAAACCTGGTGATTTGGTATTCTTTAGACCGTCACGTTCTTATCAACATGTTGGTATTTATATGGGTAACAATTCCTTTATACATAGCTCTACTTCTAAAGGCGTTATAAAATCTAACCTAGATAATGTGTACTGGAAAAAGAAATATAGATTTGCAAAACGCATACTAAAAAAATAAGAATGACACCTCAAACACTATTTAATGTACTTATTCTAATAATAACGGTTAACTTTTTGATTGATAAGATTTTAGACATTATAAATGCAAAGCATTTTAATGATGAAATTCCAATTGAATTAAATGATATTTATGATGAGACAGCATATTTAAAATCTCAACAATATAAAAAGGAAAGCTTTCAGTTTTCTATGCTTATTTCTATAGTTTCATTTGTACTCACCATAGCATTTTTTTATGCTGAAGGTTTTGCTTATGTAGACCAACTAGCAAGAAATTATAGCCCTAATGAAATTGTAATTACACTTATTTTTTTTGGCGTTATTATGTTAGGAAGTGATATCTTAACTACACCACTCTCCTATTATAAAACATTTGTTATCGAAGAAAAATATGGCTTTAATAAATCTACTAAAAAAACATTCTTTTTAGATAAATTGAAAGGTTGGCTATTAATGATTGTAATTGGAGGAGCTGTTTTAGCACTAATTACTTGGTTTTATCAAAAAACTGGACAAAATTTTTGGTTATATACATGGTTATTTGTAGCTATTTTCTCTGTATTTATGACCTTGTTTTACTCTAGTATTATTGTGCCACTTTTCAACAAGCAAACCCCACTTGAAAATGGTGAATTGAAAAATAAATTACATGATTTTTCTAAAAAAATAGGATTTAACCTCGATAAAATATTTGTAATAGATGGTTCTAAACGTTCTACAAAAGCAAATGCATATTTTACTGGTTTCGGTTCAAAAAAGAGAATTGTTTTATATGACACATTAATCAATGATTTAGATCCCGATGAAATCGTAGCGGTGCTAGCACATGAAGTTGGTCATTATAAAAGGAACCATGTTATTTTTAACATGATTATCTCTCTTTTACTTACCGGAATTACCTTATTCATATTATCCTTGCTAATTAGCAACTCAACGCTTTATGAAGCATTATCGGTGACACAGCCTAGTTTTCACATTGGTTTAATAGCTTTTGGGGTCTTGTACACACCTATTTCTGAATTTACAGGCTTATTAATGAATCTCTTATCTCGAAAATTTGAATACCAAGCCGATGATTATGCAAAAGAGCATTACAACGCTGAATCATTGATCTCATCCTTAAAAAAATTATCTAAAAATAGTTTTAGCAATTTAACTCCGCATAAAAGCTATGTATTTATGCATTACTCACATCCAACTTTATTACAAAGAATTCAAAATTTATCAGAATAAACAATATATCTGTTGTTAGTATAAATCTTTATGCTATTTTTAATCTATGGCTTACGTTGCAACAATTGAAGAAGAAAAAAAGGAAATAGCCAAACGCTATAAAGATATGTTAAGTGTAACATATCAAACTTTATCTGCCGAAGATAAAAAACTGATACGTAAAGCATTTGATGTAGCCGCTGATGCGCATAAAGAACAACGAAGAAAAACGGGTGAACCTTATATTTATCACCCTATCGCTGTAGCAAAACTTGTGGCAAATGAAATAGGGCTAGGTGCTATTTCTATTGCTTCGGCTCTTTTACATGATGTTGTAGAAGATTCTGATGACTATACTTTTGATGATATTCAACAGTTATTCGGAGAAACTATTGCCAGAATTGTAAACGGACTTACTAAAATTTCTCATTTAAGTAAAGATCAAAATATTTCTATACAAGCAGAAAATTTTAGAAAAATGCTTCTTACGCTGAATGATGATGTTCGTGTGATACTCATAAAAATAGCCGATAGATTACATAATATGCAGACTATGGACGCTATGCCTGCCCATAAACAGATCAAAATTTCATCTGAAACATTATACATATATGCCCCTTTAGCCCATAGATTAGGCTTGTATAATATTAAAAATGACTTAGAAGATTTAGGATTAAAATATACAGAGCCTGAAGTTTTTAATGATATTCATACCAAAATTACTGATAGCAAAGAGGAGCAAAATAGGTATATCAAAGACTTTTCAAAAATCCTTAAAGAATCTTTTGACAAAGAAAAGTTAGAATATTCTATAAAGGGAAGGCCAAAATCTATCTATTCTATTCGTAAAAAGATGATGAAACAAGGGGTTACCTTTGAGGAAGTTTACGATAAATTTGCGATTAGAATCATTTATAAATCGACCGAGGATAAAGAAAAATTCGACGCTTGGAAAATCTATTCTATTGTAACTGATCATTTTAGACCCAATCCAAATAGATTACGTGATTGGATATCGCACCCCAAATCTAATGGATATGAATCGTTACACATTACCGTAATGGGTTCAAAAGGTCGTTGGGTAGAAGTACAAATCCGCTCTCAACGAATGGATGAAATTGCTGAAAAAGGATATGCTGCACATTTTAAATATAAGCATAATGATAAGGAAGAAACTGGTTTAGAAGGGTGGCTGAATAGATTAAAGGAAACTTTGGAGAATCCAGATGTAAATGCAGTAGACTTTGTTGAACAATTCAAGTTAAATTTATATGCTAAAGAGATTTATATTTTCACACCTAATGGTGATATCAAATCATTACCTAAAGGTGCTACGCCTATAGATTTTGCGTACGCTATACATACCGAAGTTGGTATGCGCTGCAGAGGTGCTAGGGTTAATGGTAAACTAGTTCCGTTAAGTCATGAATTAAAAAGTGGAGATCAAGTAGATATTATTACTTCGAATAACCAAAAACCTAAATTGAGTTGGTTAGATATGGCAATTACTGCCCGAGCCAAGTCTAAAATTAAAAATGCCTTAAAAGATGAGCAAAAGGAAGTTGGTGAAGAAGGTAAAGCTGTATTAGTCCGTAAATTACGTCATTTAAAAATTCCTTTTAATGAAAAAACTATCAACGAGCTTGTTAATTTTTTTAAATTAAAAACAAGTTTAGATTTATTCTATAGACTAGGAAATGGTTCTATCTCCAATCAACAGCTTAAAGATTTTATCGCACAGCGAAACAATAAAATTTACAACTTCTTTAAGAGTAAAATGCGCCGTTCTGGAGCTAATCAATTAGAAGCCAGCAAACAAGAAGTTACTAGCAATTACGATTTATTGGTTTTTGGTAAAGATGATGATAAATTAGACTATAAACTTTCTGCTTGTTGTAATCCTATACCTGGTGACAAAGTATTTGGTTTTGTAACGGTAAGTGAAGGAATTAAAGTCCATAAACAAAATTGTCCTAATGCTCTAAGTATGCAATCTCAGTTTGCATATAGAGTTATACAAGCAAAATGGATCGATTCTTCACAACAAGAATACAAAGTAATACTAAAAGTTATGGGTATCGATAATATGGGCTTGGTGAATGAAGTTACTAGAATTATATCGAGCAATATGAATGTTAACATTCATAGTCTCAATATTGCGGGTGATAATGGTATTTTTGAAGGTAACATAACCGTTAGCATCAAAAACAATGCACAATTAAATAAATTAACTGCACAGATAAAGAATATTGATGGTATTGAAAAAATAGAACGAGTGAATAAATAAATTTGTTTAAAAGTTGTTAATCTTTTTACTGATACTAGCTACAAATATTTCAATTAAAATGTAAATTTGTTTGATAATTATGACTGTAATAAAACAAACAGATAATTCGAAAAATCAAGAAATTGTAAAAAATGTTTTTACTAAATTTCTAGAGAATAATGCACACAGAAAAACACCTGAACGCTATGCTATTCTTCAAGAAATTTATGATCATGAGGAACATTTTGATATAGAATCTTTATATATATACATGAAAAACAAAAACTATCGTGTAAGTAGAGCTACGCTTTACAATACGATAGAATTGTTGTTAGAATGTGGCTTGGTTAGAAGACATCAGTTTGGTCAAAATCAATCACATTATGAAAAATCTTATTTCGATAAGCAACACGATCATATTATATTAACAGATACAGGTGAGGTCATAGAATTTTGTGACCCAAGAATTCAAATCATAAAAAAAACCATAGAAGAAGTTTTTGACATTACTGTCGAAAATCATTCTTTATACTTCTATGGAACTAAAAATAAAAAATAAATGGCTGTAGATTTACTTTTAGGACTACAATGGGGTGATGAAGGAAAAGGGAAAATTGTAGATGTTCTAACGAAGAACTATGATATTATCGCACGTTTTCAAGGAGGACCGAATGCTGGTCATACATTAATCTTTGACGGCAATAAACATGTATTACATACGATTCCGTCGGGTATATTCCACAAAAGTGCTGTGAATATAGTAGGTAATGGTGTAGTAATTGATCCTGTTATATTCAAAAAAGAGTTAGACAATCTAGCACAATACAACATCGATTTTAAAACAAAACTCTTAATATCTCGTAAAGCACATTTAATTTTACCAACGCATCGCTTATTAGATGCTGCATCAGAAACTTCTAAAGGAAAAGCGAAGATTGGCTCTACTTTAAAGGGAATTGGCCCAACATATATGGACAAAACTGGTAGAAACGGTATGCGTGTTGGTGATCTTGAAATGAAAAATTGGAAAGAAAAATACAAAGCATTAACAACTAAACATATTAAAATGATCGACTTTTTCGATGTTGATATTCAATATGATTTAGATGAGTTAGAAAAAGAGTTTTCCCATGCAGTCGATGTATTAAAAAAACTAACATTTATTGATAGTGAAGAATACTTAAATCAATCAATTAAAAGTGGTAAATCTATATTAGCAGAAGGTGCGCAAGGTTCGTTACTAGATATCGATTTTGGTACCTATCCGTTTGTGACTTCTTCAAATACTACGGCCGCTGGAGCTTGCACAGGTTTAGGCATTGCCCCTAATAGAATTGGTGATGTATTTGGTATTTTTAAAGCCTATACAACTCGCGTTGGTTCTGGCCCCTTCCCTACCGAGTTATTCGATGAAGATGGAGAAACGATGGGACGCATTGGTCAAGAGTTTGGCGCTACAACAGGTAGAGCACGAAGGTGTGGTTGGTTAGATTTAGTTGCTTTAAAATATGCTGTTCAAGTAAATGGTGTTACGCAATTAATGATGATGAAAGGTGATGTGCTTTCTGGCTTTGACACCTTAAAAGTTTGTACTTCATATAATTATAAAGGAAATGAAGTCGCTCACTTGCCTTATAATATTGAACCAGAAAACGTATCAGTAAACTATACTGAGTTTAAAGGTTGGCAAGCCGATTTAACGAAGATGACCTCTGATAATGAGTTGCCAGTTAATCTAAATACTTATATAGACTTTATAGAAAAGGAATTAGAAGTGCCTATTAAAATCGTTTCTGTTGGTCCAGATAGAAAGCAGACGATTCATCGATAGGTCATAAACTATTCTTAAAAATTTCATATACAGAGTTCCTTTAGTCTTTTTCATTAGTTTTGTAGCAAATTATTCAATTTGAAGAAATTACTGTTTATTTTTCTTTTTAGCTTATGTACGCTTACGATGTTTGCTCAGCAAAGACGTATTAAAATAGTTCATGCCGACAATTCTAATATAGATGAAGTAAAGTATCCAGGTGCTACCATTTTACTAGGTAATGTATATGTAGAACATGAAGGTATTACATTACGAAGTAAAAAAGCTATTTATTATAAGAGTCGTAATTTCTTAAAAGCTTTTGGTGATGTCTACCTAAATCAAGGAGATACGATTACACAAACAAGTACGTATGTAGATTATAATGGTGATACTAAAAAAGCGCTATCATGGGGGAATGTTGTTCTAAAAGATCCAATTATAACATTGACTACAGATTCTTTACGTTTTGACAGATTACAACAAAAACTCTATTATCAAAGCGGTGCCACTATAAAAGATACTACAAATGTATTGGTTAGTAAAGTAGGTAATTACTATTTAGAGACGAATAAGTTTCAAGCCTTATCGGAAGTAACACTTACCAATCCCGATTATGTATTAGAATCTAATAATCTTGTTTATTATACGAACAACGGGAAATCATATTTAGAAGGTCCATCGACTATAACTGGTGAGAACAATTTTATTTATACAGAAAAGGGTTATTACGATACCAAAGCTAATATTTCACATTTCACCAAAAACTCTAGAATTGAATATGATAATAAAGAGATAAAAGCAGATAGTCTATATTATGATCGTACTATTGGCTTTGCCTCAGCAACCAATAATATTCAGTTAAAAGATACCACCAACAATTCTATAATTAGAGGTCATTATGCAGAAATATTTCAAAAATTGGATTCAGCTTTTGTAACCAATAGAGCTGTTGCCATTACCGAAATTGAAAAAGATTCTATGTATATTCATGGTGACACTTTATTAGTTACAGGTAAAGCAGAAAACAGAATTCTACGTGCTTTTCACAGAGTAAAATTCTTTAAAAGCAACCTTAGCGGAAAATGTGATTCTATACATTCAAACCAATCTACCGGATTAACACAACTCTTCAGAGATCCTGTGATTTGGTCAGAAGAAAATCAAATTACTGGCGATACGATACAACTACTTTCTAATACTATTACTGAAAAATTGGATAGTTTGAAAGTATTAGGCAATGCCTTTATCATTCAAAAAGATTCTGTCGGATTCAATCAAATTAAAGGTAGAGATTTATTTGGTAAATTTACCGAGAACGATTTAACAGATGTTACCATTATTGGAAATGGCGAAGTTATCAATTATGTCCGCAGTGATACTACAAAAGAGCTAATTGGTATTGAAAAATTAGCCTGTAGCGAGATGAATTTTACATTCGAAAATAGCAAAATTATCACTTCAAAATTTTTAACGAATGCTGATGGCGAAACGTATCCGCCTTCTGAGTTTCCTGAAAATGTTCGCAAATTTAGAGGTTTTGTTTGGCGAGAAAATGAAAGACCCATGACCAAGGAAGCTATTTTTGTAAAAGACAACGTGCCGAAAAATGAAACTTTAGATAAAACTAAACTACAAATTACTAAAGAAACAGTTCAAAAAAAAGCACCACTTCTAAAGAATGATAACGATGGTATTAAAGCGATAAAGAAAAATCAAAAATAATATGCTAGCTGATTTTTTTAAATATCAAGCGCAAACAACTCCACATCCATTAGCAATTGAAATTTCTCATGCCAATGGTTCTTATATTTATGATGTAAAAGGAAAAAGATACTTAGATTTTGTTGCTGGTGTATCTGCAAATAGTTTAGGGCATAATCCTATAGAAGTAAATGAAGCTATAAAAAAACAGTTAGATAAGCACTCACATGTAATGGTGTACGGTGAATTTATTCAACAACCACAAGTAGCATTATGTAAAATTTTAGCAACATATTCTCCCAAATATTTAAATGCGGTTTATTTAACAAATTCAGGAACTGAAGCTATTGAAGGCGCCTTAAAATTGGCGAAAAGAAAGACAGGAAGATTTGAAATTATTGCTGCAAAAAAGGGGTATCATGGAAATACCCAAGGTGCTATGAGTGTCTCTGGAGCTGAACAACAGAATAGTGCTTTTAGACCTTTGATACCTGGCACAAAATTTATAGCATTCAATAAAGTAGATGATATTCAAAAGATTACTACAAAAACGGCAGCTGTTATTTTAGAAACTATACAAGGCGGTGCAGGTTTTATAGAGCCTACAAATAATTATTTACAAAAAGTAAGAAAAAGGTGTGATGAAGTTGGTGCGCTTCTTATTTTAGATGAAATTCAATCTGGTATTGGTAGAACGGGTACTTTTTGGGGTTTCGAAAATTATAATGTAAGTCCTGATATTATTGTTGCTGGTAAAGGTCTTGGCGGAGGAATGCCAATTGGTGTTTTTATAGCTGAAATGTCTACTATGAAATTATTATCAAACAATCCCACTTTAGGCCATATCACCACTTTTGGCGGGCATCCTGTAATTGCAGCTGCTGGTTTAGCAACTTTAGAAAAAATTACAGCTTCTAATTTAATGACTGAAGCCATCCGTAAAGAACAATTATTTCGAAAATTATTAGCACATAATACTATTTTAGAGATTAGAGGTAAAGGTTTGATGCTGGCTATATTAGTTGAATCACCTGAACTGGCTTCAAAAATAATTTTAAGATGTCTAGAAAAAGGTCTCATCCTTTTTTGGCTATTATTTGAGAAAAAAGCCATTCGTCTAACACCTCCACTTACCATAACTGATGATGAAATAGCAGAAGGTTGCGCTATACTACTAGAATCAATAAATGAATGTAACTAATTATTTAACAGGCCGTTAAATATTGTTAAATAGTATTAAAAAATAGTTAAACTGGGTACTTTGATGTAACAGTAGCATAGAAACAGAAGTCTTACTACTATATATCTAATCTAATTTAACTTATTATGAAAAACTTAAAAATTCTTACAGCAGTAGTTGCATTAGCGTTCTTATCGCTATCATTTACTAATACTACTGAAACAAAAGATGAACTACATCAACAAATTGTTGAACTAATTGGCGATTCAAGCAAATCACTAGCCAATATGAATTTAAAAGCTGAAATTACAATAACCCTAAACGAAAAAAGTGAGATTGTTGTTATGTCAGTAAAGTCAGATAGCGGTATTCTAGATGGTTTTATAAAATCTAAATTAAATTATAAAAAAGTGAAAGTGAAAGTTTTGAACCCAGGTGAATTGTATCGTGTTCCTTTAACTATTAAAAGCGAATAACAAATTAATCATCTACCTTACTTTTTAAAATCCATTTTCTAAACTTAGAAGATGGATTTTTATTCTACCAATAGTTCATCTAACATTTTTCTAACTTTTCCGCTATTCCAATCAGCAGCCCCTATTTCTTTTAAGAAAACCTTACCTTCTTTATCTAATATAACAGTTGTAGGAAGACTTGCAGTGTTAATTTGTTGAGGAATTGCAGACAAAACCATATAGGTAGGGAAGCTAAAATCATTTGCAGTATAATACTTGTCTATTGCTGTTTTAGGGTCAGTAGTCAAAAAAACAAATTCGATTTTATCAGCATAATCCTTATATAAATTATGTAAAGAAGGCATCTCTGCTCTACATGGTGGACACCAAGTAGCCCAATGATTTATAAAAACTACCTTCCCTTTTAATTCACTTAAATTTACATTTTCAGCATTAGCTAAAGCGTCAAATGCTACATTGTAAGAATCTAAAGAAATTCTATCTGAAGGTTCTTCAGCAGAAGGAGAGAAAACCATTCCTTTTACATATAAAACCCCTTGTGTAAGCTTAGCTCTTGTTCCTAGGCCATAAGGTGTAAATAGAAAAATTATGAATCCCCAAAATAATACATTATAAATATGTTTCTTTTTTATCGTCATAAAAGAATAGTAGTAAATTAATATTATTACTTACAAATTTTGATAAAAAAAGTAGGTCATAAGCCGGATTCTGTTCATGCTGAAAAATCAGTATGTCCTTATCATTTATCTGAATTATAAATTGCTTTATAATTTTAGCTGCTTACCCTTTGAAATCGAACGAGTAGTTCTCAAACTTCAATATACATAACATTGCACCTCATAGAGTTTACCTGGTTTCACTACAGCCTAACTGTACTTGCTTTCTGTTGCACTTGTCCTCGGCTTACGCCGGACGGATGTTATCCGCTATGATACTCTTTGGTGTCCGGACTTTCCTCTTTGTCCCGAACTTGATTCGGGATCTGTTAAATATCATTACAATATTTAAACAGATGCTGAAACTAGTTCAACACACAGCGATAAGGTGACCTACTTTGGATGCAAAAGTAGTTTTAAAAATATTAAGAGAATACAGAAATAAAAAAAATCCCACTCTCTAATAAAAGGGAGCGGGAAAATTGCTATGAAAAAGAAATATTACTGTACTAATACAGCAATACATTCTTTAAACGAGAACTTTTTCGTTTTATTATATGTATGCATAATAAAATTTATTTAAATTTTTAAACAGTTGATTATTAGAATAATACAGATTTAATTTTAACATAAAAAAACCCACTCTAAATAGAGTGGGAAAATTGCTATGAAAAAGAAAAAGTTGTTGAACGTTAATTCAACAGCTCAAAGATATAAATATTTTATCAAATGGCTAATATTTGGGTACGAAATTTACGAAATTTAGAAAAATTTAACTTTTTCCTAAGAAAACATATCCTTTACTTTCTCAAAGAAAGATTTATCACTGTTCGTAGGTTCAGGCTTAAAATTTGTATCTTCTTTCATCTTTTCGAAAAACTGTTTTTGTTCTTTAGACAGTTCTTTAGGTGTCCATACATTTACATGAACCAATAAATCGCCTTTACCATAACTATCTAAACTTGGCAATCCTTTTCCGCGTAAGCGCAATATTTTTCCCGATTGTACTCCAGTGTCTATTTTTAAACGAACTTTACCAGTTAATGTATCTATTTCTTTTGAAGCACCTAATACGGCTTCAGAAAAATTAATATACATATCATAATGTAAATTACTCCCTTCTCTTTTTAATGAAGAGTGCTCTTCTTCTTGTATGACTACTAATAAATCGCCAGAAACACCATTATTGCCTGGTGCATCATTTCCTTTACCAGAAACTTTTAACTGAACACCATCTGTAACACCTGGTGGTATTTTTATAGAAACATTTTCTTCATTAGCAACCAACCCATGAGCATTAGCTCCAGTTGGTTTTTTATCTATAGACTCTCCTGCTCCTTGACATGTAGGGCAAGTCGCAGCCGTTTGCATTCTACCTAAAATCGTATTTGTAACACGTGTAACTTGTCCTTGACCATTACAAGTTGAACACGTTTTATAGGTGACTCCATCAGCTTGAATTAGACGTTTTACTTTTACCTTCTTCTCTACTCCATTTAAAATTTCTTCTAAACTAAGCGTTACGCGAATACGTAAATTACTTCCTTTCACTCTAGCACGACCGCCGCCTCCATAGCCTCCACCGAAGCCTCCTCCGCCACCAAAAGCACCACCGAAAATATCGCCGAACTGACTGAAAATATCATCCATATTCATACCGCCGCCGCCAAAACCTCCGCCTGCTCCGCCTTCGAACGCCGAATGACCAAATTGATCATAACGTGCCTTCTTATCTGTATTGCTTAAAATTTCATAAGCTTCTGCTGCTTCTTTAAATTTTTCTTCAGCTTCTTTATTATCAGGGTTTTTATCGGGATGGTATTTAATTGCCATCTTACGATATGCTTTTTTTATTTCAGCTTCAGTAGCGTTTTTGCTAACACCTAATATTTCGTAATAATCTTGTTTTGCCATAATTTATTTATTGCCCAATAACAACTTTTGGGAAACGGATAATTTTATCTCCTAATTTATATCCTTGCTCAACTATATCTACAATTTTTCCTATTAATTTTTTACTTGGAGCGGGAATTTGAGTAATCGCTTCATGCACTTCTGCATCAAAAACATCGCCTTGCTTTACATCGACTTTTGCCAACCCTTTTTGTTCTAAGGTTTTTATCAACTTCTGATAAATTAATAAAACTCCTTTACGTAATTCTTCTGCTTCGTTATCGTCTTCAATATGTGCTAAGGCTCTTTCGAAATCGTCTAAAACTGGTAATAAAACTGTCATCAATTCTTGATTGGCAGTGCTAAATAATTCTATACGTTCTTTAGAAGTTCGTTTCTTATAATTTTCAAACTCCGCAAATAAGCGTAAATATTTATCTTTTTCTGTTTGTATTAATTCTTCGGTAGTAGGTTCTACAGCTTCTTGCTGTGTTTCTTGAGTTTCTTCAACAACCTTATCCTCTTCTTGAATATCTTCTTTATTACTCATAATTATTTGTAGAAATTTATATACACGAATCTATTAGCAAAAGTACTGCCAATACTAGTGTTTGTGTCAAAATGTCATAATTACAAACGTATGTTAAATTTTGGAATAGTCTATTAGGAATTTAAATACAAATTCTATATCAATCTATTCTAGTGATTTTAGCACCAATAGCACGTAAGCGATCATCAATATTTTCATATCCTCTATCGATTTGCTCAATGTTATGAATTGTACTTGTTCCGTTTGCAGAAAGTGCAGCAATTAAGAGCGACACACCTGCTCTAATATCTGGCGAAGTCATTGTTGTTGCTTTTAATTGTGATTCGAAATCGTGTCCAATTACTACGGCTCTATGTGGGTCACATAAAATGATTTTTGCCCCCATATCAATCAATTTATCGACAAAGAACAAACGGCTTTCAAACATTTTTTGATGAATTAGAACACTACCTCTGGCTTGGCTAGCCACAACTAAAATAATACTCAGTAAATCGGGTGTGAAACCTGGCCATGGTGCATCAGAAATAGTTAAAATTGAACCATCAATAAAGTTTTGAATTTCATAACCATCTTTGTGTGCAGGAATATGAATATCATCACCACTACGCTCGATTGTAATCCCAACTTTTCTAAATACATTGGGTATTAGACCTAAATCATCCCAACTAACATTTTTGATAGTTAATTCACTTTTAGTCATAGCGGCAAGTCCAATCCAACTACCTATTTCGATCATATCGGGTAACATTCTATGCGTTGTTCCACCTAAAGCGTCAACACCTTCAATCTCTAATAAGTTTGAACCAATACCCGTAATTTTTGCTCCCATTCTATTGAGCATTTTACATAATTGCTGTAAATAAGGCTCACAAGCAGCATTATAAATTGAAGTTTTGCCTTCTGCTAAAACAGCTGCCATTACTATATTAGCAGTACCTGTTACAGAAGCTTCATCTAAAAGCATTTGAGTGCCTTTTAGCTTCTCTGCTTCTACACCATAAAAATGGTCTTCTTTATTATATCTAAATTTCGCGCCAAGGCTTATAAACCCTTCAAAATGAGTATCTAAACGTCTCCTTCCTATTTTATCACCGCCTGGTTTAGGAATATAACCTTTACCAAAACGTGATAATAAAGGACCAACAATCATAATAGAACCTCTTAAGCCACTACCTTCCTTTTTAAATTCAGGAGATTCTAGGTACTTCATATTCACATCATCGGCCTTAAAAGTATAAGAACCATGACTATTTTTTTGAATCTTAACTCCTAAATTACTTAATAAAGCAATTAGTTTATTTACATCTACAATATCAGGAATGTTTGTAATCGTTACCTCTTCGGGGGTTAATAGAATTGCACATAAAATTTGTAATGCTTCATTTTTTGCTCCTTGTGGTGTAATTTCTCCCTTTAATTGGTGACCGCCTTCGATTTTGAATGTACCCATGTAAATAAAAGTTGATTTGTGTAATTAGCGTCTACGCCAGTTTTTATTACTTTTTTGATTCTTTTTATTACTCGTATTTGTTTTAGATGTTGGCTTACCACGTAACAAATTTTTACTATCAGATAATGTTTCATCATCTGTAGTTAAATTTAATTTTCCACCAGATAACTCAGTTAAGTGTTTGAAAATTACATCATCATCAACGGTGTCTTTGTTCCAATTTAAAAAGCATTTTTTCATATGATTCGCAATAGTATACACTAGTGCTTCTTTCATATCACCTTCTTCCCAAGTTAATGCGGTATCAATCATAATTTGGATATTGTTACCATAAAAACGATATTTTGAAGCTGATTTTGGATAATCTAACGATTCTGGCTTAGCCGTTAATTCTTCTTTTGAAGGTGTAGGATATGGCGAATCTGCATCTAACCTAAAATCGGACATGATGAATAACTGATCCCATAATTTATGTTTAAAATCAGGCACATCACGCAAGTGCGGTTGCAAATTACCCATTACGTCTATAATGGCATTTGCCATTTTGTTGCGTTCCTCTTTTGTTTCTAAAGCAATACAATGATTCACTAATTTTTGAACATGTCTTCCGTATTCAGGAATTATCAAATGTTCTCTTTTCGAGTTGTACTCTAAATCATACTCCATTTATATCTATTTTATTTCTGTAACGCAAATAAACAATTAATTCTATTAATCATTCCCATATTAACCTAAAATTTCGAGTCTAGCAAATTGTAATAATAGTTTTCTATTTCCTGCACTTTCAAACTTAATTTCTGCTTTTTTATTTGAACCTACCCCTTCTAAACTTACCACTTCGCCTTTACCAAATTTAGCATGCGATACAATATTACCCACAATAATTTTACTATCAAATAAGTTGGTACTAACTGTACTCACCTTTTTTAAATTCTTTGGTGGTGTAATTTGTACTGTTTTAGGTGCTGCTTTACTAATCTTTTTTGGTCTATTAAACTCTCTAGCAATTGGTTTTTTAAATCTTATTTTATCTTGAGGAACACTACCAAAAATATCTTCATCGATAAACTTATTCATTGAGCGTGACATTTTTGGCGCTAGATGCTCTAAAAATTGTTCATCAATTTCTTCTAGAAAACGACTCGGTTCACAATCAATTAATTTACCCCAACGATAGCGTGATTGCGCATAACTTAAATATGCTTGTTTTTCAGCACGTGTTAAAGCCACATAAAACAAACGGCGTTCTTCTTCTAATTCACTACGTGTATTCATGCTCATGGCAGAAGGGAATAAGTTTTCTTCTAAACCAACGATGTACACATACTGAAATTCTAACCCTTTTGCCAAGTGAATCGTCATTAATGAAACAACATCAACATCTTGCTTTTTATCTTTATCTAAATCGCTTGCAAGGGCAACATCTTCTAAGAAAAATGCTAATGAAGCATCTTCTTCTTTATCTTCTTGCTCAACAATAAAATCTTTTATTCCGTTAAGAAGTTCTTGTACATTTTCAATTTTACTTACAGCTTCGGGCGTTCCATCTTTCTCTAGGTCTTTAATGACCAATGTTTTCTTAATCACATGCTCGGTAACTTCAAAAGCATTTTTTGTTTGCGCTTCAATCTGAAAACTTTTAATCATCGTGATAAAATCATTCAGCTTATTTTTAGTACCACCATTAATTTTTAAATCAATTTTATCGATATTTTCGATAATTTCAAAGATTGATTTCTTATAATGATTTGCAGCAACTACTAATCTATCTACCGTTGTTTGCCCTATTCCTCTTGCCGGATAATTAATAACACGCTTTAAAGCCTCTTCGTCACTAGGGTTAACTAACAATCGTAAATACGAAAGCACGTCTTTAATTTCTTTTCGTTGATAAAAAGATAAGCCGCCATAAATTTGATACGCAATATCTTTTTTACGGAGCGCATCTTCTATAGCTCTAGATTGTGCATTGGTACGATATAAAATCGCAAACTCGCTATTCTTTAATTGATTATTTAATTGATTATCAAAAATAGAATCGGCAACAAAACGACCTTCTTCCCCATCAGAAATCGTGCGCATCACTTTTACCTTTTCTCCCTTTTCATTGGAAGTCCAAATTTCTTTATCTAGCTTCGTTTTATTCTTCTCGATAACGCTATTGGCTGCATCGACTATATTACTAGTAGAACGATAGTTTTGTTCTAACTTAAATATTTTCACATCATCATAATCACGCTGAAAATTTAAAATATTCTGGATATTCGCTCCACGAAAAGCGTAAATACTCTGCGAATCATCACCTACCACACAAATATTTTGAAATCTATCTGCTAAAGCTCTTACAATTAAATATTGTGAGTGATTGGTATCTTGATACTCATCTACCAAGATATATTTGAAACGCTGTTGGTACTTGGCCAATACATCAGGAAAACGTGTTAACAATTCATTGGTTCGTAGTAACAAATCATCAAAATCCATAGCGCCAGCTTTAAAACAACGCTCAACATATTGATAGTAAATATCACCTATTTTAGGGCGGCTTGCCATCACATCTGCTTCTTGCAAATCAGCATTTTGGTAGTAGGCCTTTACCGTTATTAAACTATTTTTAAACTGAGAAATACGTCCTAATACTTGTTTAGGTTTGTACTTTTCTTTGTCTAGATTGAGTTCTTTGATGATAGAAGATATTAAACGAACTGAATCTTGCGTGTCATAAATAGTAAAGTTTGATGGATAGCCTAACTTATCAGCCTCTGAGCGTAAAATTCGTGCAAAAACAGAGTGAAAGGTACCCATCCACAAATTTTTAGCTTCACTTTCTCCCACTATTTCACCAATACGCTTTTTCATTTCTCGAGCTGCCTTGTTGGTAAAGGTCAATGATAAAATACTGAAAGAATCAACACCCTTACTCATTAAATGTGCAATACGATACGTCAATACACGTGTTTTACCAGAACCTGCACCAGCAATAATAATCATTGGTCCATTTTGGTGTAAAACAGCTTCTTTTTGAGCTTCGTTTAAGTTTTGAAGGTATTCAGTCACTTTGGAGAATTAACTTTCCAAAAATACGATTGTAAATGGTCATTAACAATAATGTTAGTTGATTTTATTAACAAAAAACGACCTCTATTTCTAGAGGTCGCTATTCATTATTTGAATAAAAGATACTACATATTTACTATTTCTTTCTCTTTTTTACTGAAAGTATAACTAACACCTACCATAAACATTGAAGTAGTCATTTTATAAGAGACTTCACTTCCTGGTATTGCGCCGAGTGGATTGTTTGTTGCGTCCCATGGACCATCAGGAAAACCATCTTCGTTAAAATCAATCGCTGGCGTTGGATTTAATAATTGTCCTTTAGTAGCATCACCACTAGATCCATAATGATAAACAGCATCTAATCTTAAATTATCACTTGCTTCATAACTAAATCCAAATTGAAATGCGTTTTTAATAATTGCTGTTGCAGGTGAAGAGAAAAATGCTAATTCATCAGAAATAGGATTAGAACTATAGGTGTAACCAATACGTAAAGGCACTTTATCGATTCCTTTATATTGTAAACCAGCTGAAATGATAGAAATATTTTCCCATCCAAAACCATTTACTGCACCTGTAGGGAAACCTTGAAACGGTCCGCTTTCTGCAATCTGCCAACCACTAGATTCAAAACCGTCTGTATTTTCATAATCAACCATTCTATAGTCTAATGCAATATCAATAGCATCTGTAGAATACCCTAATCCTAATGATAGAATTGCAGGATAATCCATATTAAAAGCCACTTTAGGAGCAGAAGATCCATCTAGATATGTGTTTTCAAATTCTAAATCTCCAAACGATTGTGTTGTTTTATAAGAAGCACCTGCTTTAAACCCAGAACCTGAGTCATAAAAAACACCTATTTGACCACCAAAACCGATGGCTGTTGCTTTATCACTTATTGGATAACCCAGCGTTTGACTTGGAGATGCAATAGGATTTGGTGCTAATTCTAAAGCAGCATAATCTAAATTAGGCTGTAAACCAATAGAAAATTTATCAGATAACTGATATGCCCATGTAAAGCCAACTTGCAACAACATATAGTCAGATTCTAATCGTCCGAAGCCCATTGCTTGTTGTGGATAATTTATTGGATTTGAATTTTGCGTAGGATTAAAACTATCGCTTAAAGGGTTATTACTTTCTTCGGGAAACGTTACGCCAAAACCACTAATACCAAAAGCAGAAACCCCAAAAGTATGTTTACTTCCTTCTTCTGACCAAACAAAAGCTAATGCTGGCATTGGAGAAAGAGGTCTATCATCTTTAGTAGTCCCACTAACTCCAGGAGCACCAGGGCCTAACATACCTGCTGGTAATGATGATGATAACTCAGGTGAAGAAAAGAATAAACCGATATCAAACTTTAAAATATTGCTATCAAAAGTTGAAATTGATGCAGGGTTCCATTGTAAGGCTCCTGAAATATCTAATGGTTGAGCTGTTGAAGCCCCTCCCATAGACATATTTACTGACCCTACACCTTGCATGATATGACCAGCTTGTGAAAAAGCGACGGTCGAAAAAAGCATCAGGAAAATTTTAAGAAAATTGGTTTTCATAATTGTTATATTTAAAATGAGTTAATTGATTACTATCAATCCATAATTAAATCTATGCAACCTTTATGTATCAAATGTTACATATACAGCTCTTATGTACTGATAGTTAACAATCTAATCAATGATTAGTATTAAACTGGTGTAAAGATATTTGCATCCATTATTATAAATTATGATATATATCATTTCACTAAAATAATTATGAAAAATTAAATACAAAGATTAACTTTGAAAAAATAATCATGAAAAATTTATAAATGGATTCAGCAAATTTTTTGAAATTTTTAAGCTATGTAATTCCTTCTATCATCACAGCTGCAATTGCATATTTTTTCTTTAAACAACATCTAAAAGACGAAAATGAAAGGCGCATGTTTGAGCTCCGTAAAGAAAAACAAAGTACTTCATTACCCATTCGTTTACAAGCGTATGAACGAATGACATTATTTTTGGAGCGAATTTCTCCGGCAAAACTGTTAGTAAGAATAAAACCATCGAGTGATGATAAAATTGCCTATCAAACAAAATTAACGAATGCTATCGAAACTGAGTTTGAACATAACCTAGCGCAACAAATCTATCTAACTGGTAGTTGTTGGAGCGTGATATTGGCTGCAAAAAATACTACAATGCATCAAATTAGAGCTGCAGCTGCAGACACAAGTATCAATAATGCAAAAGAGTTACAAGAACACATACTAAAAGAATTATCTGAGAAAGAACCGCCAAGTAACACTGCACTAGCCTATATAAAAGAAGAAGTACACACGCTATTTTAACACAATTCTATGAAAATTAAAACTCCTCTAACGCTTATTGCTTTCTTAGTGTTTTTTGCAATACATGCACAACGCCCAAAGGCTGATATTATTAAATCGACCGATGGTGATGTCACTATTCAGCCAATAACACACAGTACTTTAGTATTACAATGGAAAGGTAAGACTATCTATGTTGATCCTTACGGAGGTGCCGAAAAATTTAAAGGCTTGGCTGCTCCAGATATTATTTTAATCACCGATATACATGGTGACCATATGAATCTTACTACTTTAAAAGGACTTGACACAAAAAATGCAACATTCATTGTACCTAAAGCTGTTGCTGACCTACTTAAAAAAGACTATGAAAAGCAACTGGTTATTATGAAAAATGGAGGAATGCATGTAGAGGGTGAAATTTTTATAAGTGCATTACCAATGTATAATTTACCCGAAAACACCAACTCACGACACCCACGTGGTAGAGGAAATGGTTATTTTATGAACCTTGGTGGAAAAGGTATTTATATAAGTGGTGATACCGAAGATATACGTGAAATGCGAAAGATGATTGGTGTAGATATTGCTTTTGTATGTATGAACCAACCTTATACGATGGATATTAACCAAGCGGCTAGTGCCGTATTAGATTTTAAACCTAAAATTGTATATCCTTATCATTACCGTGGTAAGCCAGACATGAGCGATACTGCTGCTTTTAAAAAGCTCGTAAATGCAAAGAACCCAAATATTGAGGTGCGTTTGAGAGATTGGTATGCTAATTAAAAACAATTTATTATAATAATAACTAGTCAATAGAAATCTTATGGAATTTAATTTAGCAGAAAAATTAGCGATTGTGAAAGCCATAGATCAAGTTATATTGGCAGATGGGCATATTGAGGAAGGAGAAATTCTCTACTTGAAACAAGTAATGAATGTATTAGAAATTGATATGAGTTTTGTTCAAGAAGCTAGAAAATTTAATACCATACAAGCACGTTTAATTCTACAAAAAATGAGTAATCATAAAAAAAGTTTGCTTTTAATTATGCTTCGTGAAATGGCACATGCTGACGACAATATTGATAGTAAAGAAATAAAGCTTATTAATTCTATCTTTTCTAATTCTGGAGTTGATATTGAAAATATTGAAGAAAATAAACTAAAATTTGACGTCTCCGATATTTATTTTGAATCATCAGACAACATTAAATATAAAAACGGTAATCCAACAACTAAGACTAGCGAAATATCAAAAATTGCTATAAAAGTTGAAACAAATAATGAAGGATTAGAGGGCTACTTAGTCACAACTTATAATTTAGATGATAATACACCTATTTGGGGGAGCAATATTGAGATGTCGTCTAAACAAATGAAAGTAATTGAGTCTAGCGGTGATAAAACCATTTTAAGAGGGTTTGGCGAAGATTTAAGCGCACTAGGAGATGAAGAAGGGAAATATTCGAATTATGGAATTTCGATTATTCATCCCAAAAATGAAATAGAAAAAATCAATCTACATTTACATCATCATAACATTGATATAGAATACCTAAAATAAGATATCTAAATTTAGATTCAAAAAGGAATAGGATAAGTTATCGAATCAACTTTTTATACTTAATTCTTTTAGGCATCAAATCACCACCTAAACGTTTCTTTTTATTCTCTTCATAATCAGAAAAAGAACCTTCAAAGAAATATACCTGACTATCACCTTCAAAAGCTAAAATATGAGTACAAACTCTATCTAAAAACCAACGGTCGTGACTAATTACCACAGCACAACCTGCAAAGCTTTCTAAGCCTTCTTCTAAAGCACGTAATGTATTTACATCTAAATCATTAGTAGGCTCATCTAAAAGCAATACATTGCCTTCGTCTTTTAGCGTCATGGCTAAATGCAATCGGTTTCGTTCACCACCAGAAAGCGTAGATACTTTTTTATTTTGCTCACTACCAGAAAAGTTAAATCGGCTTAAATATGCGCGAGAATTTACTTCCTTTCCTCCCATCATAATTAAATCTTGCTCATCACTAAAATTTTGCCAAATACTTTTATCGGGATCAATATTAGAATGGCTTTGATCTACATAAGCAATCTTTGCAGTATCACCCACAATAAATTCTCCTTTATCAGGTTTTTCCTCACCCATTATCATTTTAAAAATCGTCGTTTTACCAGCACCATTTGGACCGATAATCCCTACGATACCCGCTTGTGGTAATTTAAATTCTAAATTTTCATACAGTAATTTATCTCCAAAAGCTTTAGAAACACCCGAAGCATCAATAACATTCGTTCCTAATCTTGGACCATTAGGTATATAAATCTCTAATTTTTCATCCAATTGCTTTTGATCTTGACTCATTAACTTGTCATAATTCTTCAAACGCGCCTTTTGTTTTGTTTGACGACCTTTTGCACCTTGGCGAACCCATTCTAACTCTCTTTCAAGAGTTTTTTGTCTTTTTGAAGCTGTCTTACTTTCCTGTGCTAAGCGTTTTGACTTTTGATCTAACCAAGAAGAATAGTTCCCTTTCCAAGGAATACCTTCACCTCTATCAAGTTCTAAAATCCAACCTGCAACATTATCTAAAAAGTATCTATCGTGCGTTACAGCAATCACTGTCCCCTTATATTGGGCTAAGTGATGCTCTAGCCAATGTACAGATTCGGCATCTAAATGGTTTGTAGGCTCATCTAATAATAATATCTCTGGTTCTTGTAAAAGCAATCTACACAACGCAACACGACGACGTTCACCTCCAGAAAGCACTGAGATTAGTTTATCAGGTTCAGGAGTACGTAAAGCATCCATCGCAATTTCTAACTTAGTATCTAATTCCCAGGCATTTGCTGCATCTATCTTATCTTGTAATTCAGCCTGTTGCGCCATCAACTTTTCCATTTTCTCGGGATTAGAATATACTTCTTCTAAGCCAAACATATCATTGATCTTATTGTATTCATCTAAAATGGCAACTGTCTCTGCAACTCCTTCTTTTACAATGTCTATAACAGTTTTAGTTTCATCTAATTTTGGTTCTTGTTCTAAATAACCAACTTTATAGCCAGGAGAAAATTCAACATCTCCTTGATAATTTTTTTCTTCACCTGCAATGATTCTCAATAAAGTAGATTTACCGGAACCATTTAAACCTAGAATACCAATTTTAGCACCATAGAAAAAACTTAAATAAATATCCTTTAAAACTTGCTTATTCGTACTTTGATAGGTTTTTGAAACCTTATTCATTGAAAAAATGACTTTCTTATCGTCAGACATGCGCTATAGTTGTTATTTGTAAAGTGTTAAGAAATGTGTATAAAAGTTTAAACTCTTCCTTTAAGAGCATTAAAAACCCATGCAATTGCAAAAAAACCAATGCCAACAGTGGCAAAACCCCATCCAGCTACGTCATCATAGCGAAAAGCTCCCATTCCTATTAAAATAATTCCCATAATAATCATTATTAAGGTGGCGTAGCCCAATACGGTATTTTTATTCATTGACATAGTTAATAAATTGGTTAGGGAGCAAATATCGGAAAATAATTTCTAGTAGAAAATTAATACATTAATCAGTTACACAAAAGAAAAAAGATTCAATTAAGAATCAAATTATTTTATTAACTTTTTAATTTCAGCTATTCTTATTTCTTTTTTAGTTTGTCTATTTCTTAAAGCAAAGTCTGTGTGGTACTTATGAGCTTCTAAAAATTTTATCTGAGCCAAATCCCACTCTTTTTGACTTTCAATAATTGAATACGCTTTTAATTCTTTGAAAAGATAATTACTAATTTTATAAAAATCTGATCTACCGAGATAATCTAGATCTGCATCACAAATTATTTTTTCAAGATAGTTTTTAGGTGTTTGTGGTATACGTGTAGCTAATATAAGTCCTTTAACTATATTGAAATCTTGTTTAGAAAAACCAAACTCTTCCATTAACCTTTGCGCTATTTTTACGCCTTCATCCTCGTGATTATTATTAGAAACTGTAAAACCGATGTCATGCAATAAGGCTCCTATTCTTAACAATTTAGCATTATATTCATCAATTTTTTCGCGCTTAATATATTGGTTACAATTATTTAAAACGTCAAGAGTATGCTGAAATCCATGATAGTAAATATCGTCGGATAATTCCGATTTCAAAATGTTAAAAGCCTTTTTTCTTAGCAGTATATATCCTTTCATGTTTTTCTAACATACAATTTTACAAATTTATTAACGATATTGTTAGTATAAGTATTATAACAACAAAACTTATAGCAAAAAATTGTATTGATTTATTGACATTTCTAAATTTTTGGTCTATTATTTTACTTTCAACATGTATTTGCTCACTTAGCTGTTTAAAAAGTTGCTCTTCATTTTTACAAACTTCAATTAGTTTTTTACTGAATTCTTTACTATCACCAAAGTCACTAACTGCATTTCTAAAGAAAAAAACATTTTTATCATACTTTAATTCTATTCTAGGTCTAAAACATTTAAAGCAAAAATAAATAGAAACTAATACACTAGAAATCCATAAAACAGCCAAACCAATAAGCAGCGGATTTCCTTTAAAAATTTCACTAAAATGCTCTAATCTGTCAGCAAAAAGACCTAAAATTAAACTATGGAAGGAAAACACTACCCCTGCTTTCAATTCAGACGCCCTAATTAGTTTTTCCAGTCTTTCTAACTGCTCCCAAAAATTATTAGGATCATGATTCATGTATTTCTAATTAAGGTTAAGTTTGCCATAACGAAGTAGTTAAATAAAATTTGATAATTAAAGATACAATAAATATTTTTATATTTTAAAACTACTCTTTTCTAATGTTTTAGTTACTTTTTTAACTTTCTTTCCATTTACAAAAAACATTTTTAATTTCCCTCTATTCTTTGCTTCTATCTCACCTCTATATTCACAATCAAAATCTTCTTTCACCAAGTCGTAAGTATTCTCAGAGATATTAATTTTTCCAGGTTCTGACTTTGATTCCATACGAGATGCCACATTTACCGTATCACCCCAAATATCATAGGCAAATTTTGTGCTCCCCACTACCCCGGCCACTACCGGACCAGTATTGATTCCTATTCTAATATCAAAAACCTTTTCAGTAGCTTCTTCATTTCTTTTGGTCTGATCGACAAATTCAGCTATTTCAAAAGCAGCCATTATCATTTTATTTGCATGATCTT
>RCNE010000223.1_pt1 | contig 29900 bp, 29 predicted proteins | sample 2041361 | NCBI WGS metagenome assembly RCNE01 (sample SAMN09708229, study PRJNA481090) | Marine sediment metagenome, whole genome shotgun sequencing project. | reverse complement strand
AGATAACGCCCAACCACACTTCGAGCTGCACTTCTGATAGCAGGTTTAATTACACGATCTAAATAGTTTTCACCAAGAGTTTGATGCAGTTTTCCTAAGTCTTCATAGACAGGCAAATACCAAGCAGATGCATCAATCTGAATTTCCAATCCGTTTGACGATAATACCTTCATTTTTTCAAAAAGCTCTTGTTGTCTTACTTCATAAATATACACTTTATTCCATGGTGCGACGAATTGAAAGCCTTCACCCATTGGTGGCTTATCTGTAACAACTCCTCCACCTAATGTTTTATACAAAACACCAGCTTCTCCGGAGCCGATAGTTACAAATGATTTTGAAAATAATATGATACCAATAATTACTAAAAATACAATTGGTATAATCCCTTTTGGGAAGTTTAACTGTTGTTGACTACTCATTTTTAAAATTTTGATTAATAATTATACTAAATAAGACCTCTATATTTCCTTATAAACCACTCTAAACTAAAGCATAAGATAATAAAACCTAGAAGCCAATTCCAATCCAATAAAGATACTGTTTTTTTAGCGCTTTTCTGTATTGATTTGTAATTTGTATCGCTTATTAATTCATTAATAATATCTTGATTTTCATTGATATGCGATAATTTTCCATTAGAATTTAAAGCAAGCATACGCAATGCATCTGTATTTGCGTACGTAAATTGTTGCTCTACATTATAATCTAATACTGTAAAACTACCGCTTCTGGTAATATTTTGATTTTTAACTTTAATAGAAAATGTATAATCTCCACTTTCTAAGTTGCTTAAATTAACTTCAAAACTATTTTTATTGAGCCTTAACGGATATTGTTTCAACTCATTTGTTTGTGTATTCCTAAGATTCAATACCAATTCTGCACGTGTATCTGTAGCATAATTACTATCAAAATAAGTAGCTGAAATTTTCACTAAATCATTCTGATAAACAATTGGCATATAATCTAACTCGATACGATTGAACTTTTTAGTAATCGCTAAATACTGTATGAGTTTATTTATAAAACTATCAAAATTAGTGAATGATTTTTGTTGAGTATAACTCATTGCGCGCCATTTCCAGCTATTCTCGCCAAAAAGAACCGCTCCTCTCCTATCATTAGCTGTAAAACTAGCAAGCAAAGGCATCTCTGTATTATATCCGCCAATATTTTGAAATAACAGCACTTCATGTGGAATACTAAACTTAGTCTCCCCAAAATAATCCTGTAAAGGCGCTAAATTCTCTACAGCTATATTGTCAACAACAAAAACACTATAATCTGGATTATAAACACCTACATAATCTTCGGTTTGTGAAATTGCACTTTTCTCAAAATCTTTTTGAATAGCATTTAGAAAATTCCAATCAGTTTGTGTACCAGTTATAATAAATGTGTTCCTGTTTTTAGTATCAATCTCTTTGAACAACTCACTAAAGCTACTTGTAGGCTGATACAACACAAATAATTGATAGTCATTTATATTAATCGTTTCATTTGGCGTTATAAGGACTACTTTACGTTGTTTATTGGTTTCGATAGAACGTTTTAACATTCCAAGATCCGGATGCGTTATATCGCTTACAATAGCAATTTTAGATTGCTCATTAATAACTTCTACCGTAAAACTCTTGCGATTGTTTATACTATTCTTTTCATTAGTTAAATAGCTAATCGTGGCATTATAGTTTTTCACACCAACTTTATTCGCAGGCAAGTTAAAAGTTACTTGTTCAGAGTTGTTATCATTACTTAAAGCAATACTTTTTCTAAAGACAGTCGAATTACCACTCTTTACAGTTAAAATACTAGTAATTGAATTTGCTCCATTATAATTTATGAATAACTCAACAGGAAAGTTATTTCCTAAAAAAGCGTATTTATTCACATTTAATTTTGAAATTTTTATATCATCATGTTTCGTAGTATCTCCTACAACTATAGAAAATATGCTAGACTTTGACTTATAAAAAGAATAATCGGCCCCCAACGTTTCATTACCATCAGTTATTAAAAGTACTGTCGTGTTTTCTTTATACAATCTATCTAGCGAAACTAGTGATTGGTTAATATTTGTTCTATTTGCTGAAAACAATAAAGAATCTAACTGTTCAATATCATTACTAAAAGAAAGATAATCTATATCAAATTTTTCATTTAATGCGTTATTAGCCTTTGTTTTAGTCACCAAATCAACAACAGCTTCATCACTATTTAAATGTTTTATTGAAGAAGAATTGTCAACCGCTACAACTAGCTTGGGTTTTACTGTTTCTAGTACGTTACTTTCAATTTTTGGATTAATCAATAACACTAACAGTGCAAAAACTCCTAAAAATCGTAAAAAAGCTAGCAATATAATTGCTTTAGATCTAGATTTTGATCTATAAAAATACTGAAGAATTGCAATTACCAAAGCAACAATTACAGCTAGAATAACATATAAAAAAATCGATATATTCAAATTTTAATACTTCTTTCCGCGTAAGCGAAATTAAATTAAGTCAGCATCCCACCATCAACATTCAATGTTTGTCCAGTAATATACGTGGACATGTCTGAGGCTAAGAAAACACATGCATTTGCAATATCTTCTGGAGTTCCACCACGCTTAAGTGGAATAGCCTCTCGCCAACCTTTTACTGTTTCTTCTGGTAAAGAACCTGTCATTTCAGTTTCAATAAAACCTGGCGCAATAGCATTACAACGAATATTACGTGAACCTAACTCTAAAGCAACTGATTTTGTGAAGCCTAAAATACCTGCTTTTGAAGCTGCATAATTTGTTTGACCTGCATTTCCTTTAACGCCAACAACAGAACTCATATTAATTATTGATCCATTGCGTTGTTTCATCATTGGTCTAATGACTGCTTTAGTTAAGTTAAAAACTGACTTTAAATTTACTTCAATTACTTTGTCAAAATCTTCTTCAGACATACGCATTAACAAATTATCTTTAGTAATACCAGCATTATTAATTAATACATCAATACCACCAAATTCTTCGATAACATTTTTTGCCAATTCTTGTGCAGCGTCATAATTTGCTGCATTCGATTGATATCCTTTTGCTTTCACACCATAAGATTTTAACTCATTTTCTAAAGCTGTAGCAGCTTCTACTGATGAGCTAAAAGTAAATGCAACATTTGCGCCTTGCTTTGCAAAAGTTTCAGCAATACCTTTACCAATACCTCGTGTTGCACCTGTTATTAAAGCAGTTTTATTTTCTAGTAATTTCATTTGGTCAAACTTATTTAATTCAAAATCAAATATAGTAAAATTGTGCTGATTTAACTGAAAGGAATCCTTAAATACATTGCACAAAAAAAGCCTGTCTTTAGACAGGCTTTATATGTATAGCTGAGTATATATTAACCTAAAACTTCAGCAACTTTTTTACCAATTTCAGCAGGAGAATTCACAACATGAATTCCATTAGCTGCTAAAATTTCCATTTTTGCTTGTGCAGTATCATCTTTTCCACCTACAATAGCACCTGCATGTCCCATTGTTCTTCCTGCAGGAGCAGTTTGACCAGCAATAAAACCAATAACAGGTTTTCTATTACCATCTGCTTTAATCCATTTGGCTGCATCAGCTTCCAACTGACCTCCTATTTCACCAATCATTACGATACATTCAGTTTCATCGTCATTCATTAATAACTCAACTGCTTCTTTTGTAGTTGTTCCAATTATTGGATCACCACCAATACCAATTGCTGTCGTAATACCTAACCCTTGTTTTACAACTTGATCAGCTGCTTCATAAGTAAGTGTACCTGATTTAGAAATGATACCAACAGTTCCTTTTTTAAATACAAAACCAGGCATAATACCAACCTTAGCTTCTCCTGGAGTAATCACACCTGGACAGTTAGGGCCAATTAAACGACAATCTCTATCTGATATATAAGCTTTCACTTTTACCATGTCAGCAATAGGAATACCTTCAGTAATACAAATAATTACTTTGATGCCAGCATCAGCTGCTTCCATTATTGCATCAGCAGCAAAAGCTGGTGGCACAAAAATAATACTCGTGTCAGCGTTCGCTTTTTCAACAGCGTCTGCAACAGTATTATATACTGGTCTATCTAAGTGTGTTTGTCCACCTTTACCAGGAGTTACACCACCAACAACATTCGTACCGTACTCAATCATTTGCGTAGCATGAAACGTACCTTCACTACCAGTAAATCCTTGAACTATTATCTTTGAATCTTTATTTACTAAAACACTCATTGTGTGAATTTATTTTTTATTATTTTTCTGATAAATATATTTAAGCAAATGTAATTTTTTATGAAGTAGTATGAAAATTTAAGTCATATTATTTACTTTTTTTATAATATCTGGCAAAGCCTTTAGTGCTGCCATTTCTCTGTATTTTTTTCTTACCTCTTCACAAGGTACTCCGTAATATGTTTTACCTCCTTCTAAATCTTTAGAAACACCTGACTTTGCTAATAAAACAGCACCCTTTCCAATTGTAATACCACTAACAATACCCACTTGCCCCCAAATTACAACTTCATCTTCAATAACAGTACAACCAGCTATGGCTGTTTGTGATGCAATCAAACATTTTTTTCCGATAATAGTATCGTGTGCTACTTGTACTAAATTATCAATCTTCGTCCCTTTTCCTATAGTTGTAGCTGCTGTAACACCTTTATCTATGGTACAAGAAGCTCCAATTTCTACATCATCTTCAATAGTAACGCTACCAACAGATAACAATTTATCATAACCAGCGGGTCTATTTTTATAATAAAAAGCATCAGCCCCTAAAATGGTACCAGCATGAATTATTACATTGTTTCCAATACTACAATTATCGTATATGGTCACATTAGGATGTATGATACAATTATCGCCTATAACAACATTATTTCCTAAAAAAACATTTGGCTGAACAATTGTATTTTTTCCGATGGTAGCTGTTTCAGAAATTGATAATGAAACAGGTTCAAAAGGCTTGAAATGTTTTGATAATTTATTGAAATCGCGAAAAGGATCATCAGATATTAATAAAGCTTTACCCTTTGGGCATTCAACTTTTTTATTAATTAAAATGATTGTCGCTGCAGACGCTAACGCCTTATCATAATATTTTGGATGATCTACAAAAACAATATCTCCATGTTCAACGACGTGAATTTCATTCATGCCTTTTATGGGAAAATTTGAATCTCCAACAAACTCACAATTAATTAATTGCGAAATTTCATCTAAAGTATAAGTTCTATTAAATTTCATTCAGTAAAGACTACTTATTTTAATAAAGAAAATGAACTAGTCATCATCTTGAAAATGCTTTTATCCAAATTATGACTTAACACGTTCTTGATAAGTTCCTTTGTCAGTTTCAATTTTTATCTTATCCCCTTCATTAATAAACAATGGCACATTGACTCTAGCTCCCGTTTCTACTGTTGCAGGTTTTGTTGCATTTGTAGCAGTATTCCCTTTTACACCAGGCTCCGTATGTGTAACTTCTAAAATTACACTTGCTGGCAATTCTACTGCCAAAGGCATTTCATCTTCTGATCTTACAATTACGGTGAGTGTCTCGCCTTCTTTCATTAAATCTGGCGCGTCTAATATTTCTTTTTGAAGCTGTATCTGCGTATAATCAGAATTATTCATAAAATGATAGGTCTCGCCGCCTTCATTGTACAAATATTGATATTTACGCGTCTCAACACGAACTTCTTCAATTTTATGACCTGCAGAAAAAGTATTATCTATTACTTTACCCGTAGTAAGACTCTTAAGTTTTGTACGAACAAAAGCTGGCCCTTTTCCTGGTTTTACGTGTTGAAATTCAATTATTTTAAACGTATCATTGTTATATTTAATACATAATCCTTTACGGATATCTGATGTGCTTGCCATTTTTTTAGTTTGATTTAAAGTATCCTTTCATAATTCCACGATGAGAATTCTTTATAAATTGAAGAATTTCGTCACGTTCTGGAGTTGCCTCCATTTCTGCTTCAATGATAGATGCAGCTTGTGAATTGTTATAATTTTTTTGATAGAGAATTCTAAAAATATTTTGAATCTCTCGTATTTTTTCCGCGGTAAAACCACGTCGTCTTAACCCCACAGAATTGATTCCTACATAAGACAATGGTTCTCTTGCCGCTTTTACAAAAGGTGGCACATCTTTACGTACCAAAGAACCTCCAGTTACAAAAGCATGATTACCAACTGAAGCAAACTGATGTACTGCTACCATACCCGCCAACACCACATTATCACCAATAGTAACATGACCTGCTAATGTAGAATTATTAGAAAAAATACAATTATTACCAACAATACAGTCATGCGCTATGTGACAATAAGCCATAATTAAACAATTATCGCCAATTTGAGTTTTCATACGATCACTAGTACCTCTATTGATGGTTACGCATTCTCTAATAGTAACATTGTTACCAATATTTACGACAGTATCTTCATCGTTATATTTCAAATCTTGAGGAACAGCAGAAATTACAGATCCCGGAAAAATATTGCAATTTTTTCCAATGCGAGCACCTTCCATAATGGTAACGTTAGAGCCTATCCATGTGCCATCACCAATAACAACATTATTGTGAATTGTTGTAAAAGGTTCTATTACAACATTTTTAGCAATTTTAGCGTCCGGATGGACGTATGCGAGTGGTTGATTCATACTTACTCTCTTCTTTTTACTATTTGTGCCATTAATTCAGCTTCAGAAACTAATTTACCGTTAGCATAAGCATACCCTTGCATATGACAAATACCACGTCTTATTGGAGTTAATAATTCTAATTTAAAAACTAAAGTATCACCTGGCATTACTTGCTTTTTAAATCGCACTTTATCTATTTTTATAAAAAATGTTAAGTAATTTTCAGGATCTGGAACGGTGCTCAGCACTAAAATACCACCTGCCTGTGCCATTGCCTCTACTTGCAATACCCCGGGCATTACTGGTGCCCCAGGAAAATGACCCACAAAAAATGGCTCATTCATTGTTACATTCTTTAAACCTACAACATGTTTATCAGATAATTCTAATATTTTATCTACCAATAAAAAAGGTGGTCTGTGCGGTAACATTTTCATAATTTGATTCACATCCATTAATGGTGCTTGATTCAAATCATATACTGGCACATTATTTCGTTTTTCAATTTTTATAAGTTTTGCCAGTTTTTTAGCAAACTGTGTATTTACACCATGACCTGGTTTGTTTGCAATTATTTTTCCACGAATGCGAGTACCAACTAATGCCAAATCACCAATAACATCTAACAATTTATGACGTGCAGCTTCATTAGGCCAGTGTAGCGTGAGATTATCTAAAATACCGTTGGGTTTTACTTTTACATCTTCCTTTTTAAAAGCAACACGTAACTTATTCATTGTCTCATTAGATAGCTTTTTATCAACGTATACGATAGCGTTATTTAAATCACCACCTTTAATTAAATCATTATCTAAAAGCATTTCAATTTCATGCAAAAAACTAAAAGTTCTAGCTGCCGAAATCTCTTTTTTAAATTCAGAAATATGTTCTAATGTTGCGTTTTGAGTACCCAATACCTTCGTACCAAAATCTACCATTGTAGTGACTTTATACTCATCGGAAGGCATTAAAATAATTTCACTACCCGTTGTTTCATCTTTATATGAAATAACCTCTTTAACTATATATTCTTCAATTTCAGCTTCTTGAGCCTGAATTCCTGCTTTTTCTAATGCTTCAATGAAAAATTTAGAAGAACCATCCATTATAGGAGGTTCAGGCGCACTCAGTTCTATAATAATATTATCAATATTTAAGCCGACTACTGCAGCTAATACATGCTCTGAAGTATTAATGATAACACCATTTTTTTCTAAATTTGTGCCTCTTTGTGTGTCCGTAACATATTCCGCTTTAGCTTCAATAATGGGCTGACCTTCAAGATCAGTACGCACAAAAGCGTATCCATGATTTTCTGGTGCTGGTTTAAATGTTAACTTAACTTCTTGACCAGTATGTAAACCGACTCCAGAAAGTGAAATTTCTTTTTGAATTGTTTGTTGTTTGCTACCCATCAAAATATGTTTACTTATTTAGTTTTTTTTCTAGTTCATAAACCTTATCAGCTAATTTAGACAAGTTTTTAAAATGAACATACGATTTATTATAATCTGAATATGGTAATGAAGGACTCCCTTGAACCGTAGCACCATCTTTTAAATTTCTACCAATGCCTGATTGCGCTTGAATCCGCACATTATTACCGATAGTTAAATGGCCCGCAATACCAACTTGCCCACCAATTTGACAACTTTTACCAATTTTTGAAGAACCAGCAATACCCGTTTGAGCCGCAATTACTGTATTCTCATCTATTTCTACATTATGCGCAACCTGTATTTGGTTATCTAACTTTACGCCTTTTCTAATTATTGTAGAACCCAACGTAGCACGATCTATAGTTGTAGCAGAACCAATATCAACATTATCTTCTATAATAACGTTTCCTGTTTGCGGAATTTTATCATAAGTGCCTTTATCATTTGGCACAAAACCAAAACCATCACAACCAATAATAACGCCCGAATGAATAGTACAGTTCGCGCCTATGTGTGATTCCGAATAAATTTTTGCACCTGCAAATACTGTCGTATCATTACCTATAACAACGTTATCACCTACAAATACATTAGGGTATAACTTTACATTATTACCAATACTTACATTATTACCTATATATGTAAAGGCACCTAAATAAATATTCTCACCTATTGTGGCAGTTTCGCTCACAAAATTTGGCTCTTCTATACCTGACTTATTAAGCTTTACCTGATTGTAAAATTCTAGTAACTTAGAAAAGGCTTTATAAGAATCTTCAACTTTAATTAGGGTTGCAGTTATTTCCTTTTCGGGAATAAATGTTTTATTAACAATTGCCACCGAGGCATTTGTTGTATATAAAAATGATGTGTATTTTGGATTTGACAGAAAAGTAAGAGATCCTTTCTCGCCCTCTTCTATCTTAGAAAGTTTAAATACTTCCTCATTTGGATTCCCTTCTATCTCTCCTTCGAGTATATCAGAGATTTGTTGTGCGGTAAATTTCATTATTGCAAAAGTAAAAAAAATATAACTCTGTAGCAATATAATCTTTACTTTGGATAATAAGCAAAATGTTTAATAACAGGCTGTGTTAATGTTTCTAAATTCAAATGATCGGAAACTGATATGATATTAGCAATTTTACTTCCTTTCATTCTAATATTTATAGGATATTTCTCCTTATTATATGCTAGATTTTTTACCGTACCGACGTGAACAAAATAGTGTTGATCAATCTCCTCATTACAATTCGAATAAAAATGTTGTCGTTGCTCTTTTGAAAAAGGAGTGTTTTGAATAACAACTTTGGGGAGGTTTCTATTTATTAAATCTTTAGATAATGTAGATAATACCTTATCGGAATGCTCCATCCATGTCTTTATCGAACTAATAACGTCATAATCATCAAGCTTTGAAAACACTTTTAAGGTTTCACTAGGTTGTCCTTTAGCATCATTTAAAAAGAAGTTTAAATTACTGCTTATAGCTATGTTTTTTTCAGTGACCGAAAGTTCTTTAGCTCTCTTTAAAATATTCACCAAAATACATTCAGCTGCTAGGCTTGTTTTATGCAGGTAAACCATCCAATACATTAATCGGCGCGCCACTATAAATTTCTCCACTGAATAGATCCCTTTTTTATCTACAACTAGATTATCATCTACTACATCTAGCATTGTAATTAAGCGGTGTGAATTGATATTTCCTTCGGTAACTCCGCTAAAAAAACTATCACGTTTCAAGTAATCTAAACGATCAATATCAAGCTGACTAGCAATTAACTGATTAAAAAAGGGGCGTTCATACTCCCCTTTAAATATTTTAATTGCTAAAGAAAGTTTGCCATCAAATTCTACATTTAAAGCTTCCATAAATTGTAATGAAATCGCTTCATGATGATTATCGGTAACAATACTATGCTCTAATGTATGCGAAAAAGGTCCGTGTCCAATATCATGCAATAAAATAGCAATTAACAATGCTTCTTTTTCGTGTTTAGAAATTTTAACGTTTTTAGATTTTAACACTGTTACGGTTTGTTCCATCAAATACAAACATCCAAGCGCATGTTCAAAGCGTGTATGATGTACTCCTGGGTATACCAAATATGACAATCCCATTTGTGAAATACGCCTTAATCGTTGAAAATAAGGGTGTTCAATAATATCAAAAATTAAAATACTTTGTATTGGAATAAATCCGTAAATTGGGTCGTTGAAAATTTTAAGCTTTTTCAATTATAAAAGTTTAATTCACACAAAAATAGACTTTAAATTTATATTACAATAATTATAGAACATGAGCGAAATAAAAATACTTTGGGTTGATGATGAAATAGAATTATTAAAGCCACATCTGTTATTTTTAGAAAAGAAAAACTACAATGTTAGTACTTGTAATAACGGTGCTGAAGCTATTGAAGTTGTAGATGAAGAGAACTTTGACATTGTTTTTTTAGATGAAAACATGCCAGGTTTATCTGGTATAGAAACTTTAGCTCAAATAAAAGCTAAAATTCCGAACTTACCTGTAGTAATGATTACTAAAAGTGAGGAAGAGCTTATTATGGAAGAAGCTATTGGTTCTAAAATTGCCGATTATTTAATAAAGCCTGTAAATCCTAATCAAATATTATTAACGCTCAAGAAAAACCTTGACCATTCTCGATTAGTTTCAGAGAAAACTACTACAAATTACCAACAAGAGTTCAGAAAAATAGCAATGGATCTTGCTATGGTGAATTCTCATGAAGAGTGGGTTGACCTTTATAAAAAATTGGTGCATTGGGAAATTGAATTAGAATCTATTTCTGACCCTGGAATGACCGAAATTTTAGAAAGTCAAAAAAATGAAGCAAACTCTCAATTCTTTAAGTTTATTGAGAAAAATTATGAAGGTTGGTTTCACGGTGAAGATAAACCATTATTGTCGCATAATTTGTTTAAAGAACTCGTAGCACCTGAAATTTCTAAAGATCAAGGTACTTTATTGTTAGTGATTGACAACTTAAGATACGATCAGTTAAGGGTCTTAGAACCAATTATTAATGATTATTATAAAAAAGAAAAAGAGAATTCTTTTTACAGTATTTTACCAACTGCAACTCAATATGCAAGAAATGCTATATTTTCAGGATTGATGCCTTCAGAAATGGAAAAAAAGCATCCAGAATACTGGAAAAATGACACTGATGAAGGTGGTAAAAATCTATATGAAAATGAATTTTTAACAGCACAATTAAAACGATTGGGCTTAGATATTAAACATGAATACTATAAAATAACCAATATGCCAAATGGTAAAGAGTTGGCACAAAATTTTGCAGGAGTTAAAGAAAATGATCTAACGGTAGTTGTATATAATTTTGTTGATATGCTCTCTCATTCACGTACAGAAATGGATATGATAAAAGAGTTAGCCAGTGATGATAAGGCATACCGATCGTTAACATTAAGCTGGTTTAAAAATTCACCGTTGCTAGAGATAATTCAAAAAGCACAACGAATGGGCTTAAAACTAATTATTACAACCGATCACGGCACTATAAATACCAGAAGACCGTCTAAAGTTATTGGAGAAAAGAATATCAGCGCTAACCTTCGTTACAAAACTGGTAGAAGCTTAACATATAATGATAAAGAAGTATATGCGGTAAAAAATCCAAAAGATATCTTTTTACCATCATTGCATATGAGTAGTTCTTTTGTATTTGCTAAAGAAGATTATTTCTTTGCGTATCCAAACAATTTCAATCACTACGTAAAGTATTTCAAAAATACGTATCAACATGGTGGAATCTCATTAGAAGAAATGATTATACCCTGTGTAATTATGTCTCCTAAATAAGAAATTTTATAGTGCAATTATTAACAAATTCTTTGTAATTGTTATCTTTTTTTAATGATTCTATAACAGTTTTTAGCAATAAATTCTCCAACTTTGTGCACTTAAATTTGAAACTAAATGAAAAAGCATAATTTTAGTGCAGGCCCTTGTATTTTACCACAAGAAGTCTTACAAAAAGCATCAGAAGCCGTTATAAATTTTAATAATGAAGATTTATCCTTACTAGAAGTTTCTCATAGAAGTAAAGGCGTTATTGCTGTAATGGAAAAAGCGCGCAACTTAGTATTAGAATTGTTAGATTTAGAAGGCAAAGGCTATTCGGTACTGTTTTTACAAGGAGGTGCTAGCTTAGAATTTTTAATGACCCCGTATAATTTAATGAAGCAAAACGGAAAAGCAGCTTATTTAGATACAGGTGCTTGGAGTTCTAAAGCAATTAAAGAAGCAAAACTTTTTGGCGATGTCACTGTTGTAGCTTCCTCTAAAGACAAAAATTACAATTATATCCCTAAAGATTATAAGCTCAATAGTGATATCGACTATTTTCACTGTACAAGTAACAATACCATCTTTGGCACACAAATGAAGTCGTTTCCGAAAACTGATGGTGCTTTAGTTTGTGACATGAGTTCGGATATTTTTTCACGTGATTTAGATTTTTCACAATTTGATATCATCTATGCAGGTGCACAAAAAAATATGGGCCCAGCTGGTACAACATTAGTGGTTATAAAAGAAGCTGTTTTGGGTAAAACAGGTCGAACTATACCTTCTATGTTAGATTATCAAATACATATTTCTAAAGATAGTATGTTTAATACACCTCCTGTTTTTGCAGTATATGTTTCAATGTTAACGCTAGAATGGTTAAAAGATAAAGGTGGTATTAATGCTATCGAAAAGATTAATAACGCTAAAGCTGGATTATTATATAATGAAATTGATAGCAACCCCCTATTTGAAGGTGTTGCAGCAAAAGAAGATAGATCAACTATGAATGTTACTTTTATCTTAACGGATGCAAGTCTAAAAGAAAAATTCGATGCTGCTTGGCAAGCTGCTGGTATTAATGGTTTAGGTGGACACAGATCTGTTGGTGGCTATCGAGCAAGCATGTACAATGCAATGCCTTTAGAAAGTGTAGAGGTGTTAGTACATACAATGCAAAATTTTAATAATTAAATTATTTGTCATCGTACTTAATAGTAAGTAGTTTGTTAAAAGATTACTACGTTTTAATCATAATGACATCCTAAAATATATATAAATGAAAATATTAGCAAACGACGGAATAGCACAAAGTGGCGTTACTGCACTAGAAAATGCCGGTTTTGAAGTGATTTTAACTACTGTTGCGCAAGAGCAACTCATCAATTACATCAACGAGAATAGTATTGTAGCATTGTTGGTGAGAAGTGCAACGAAAGTCCGTAAAGATATTATTGATGCATGTCCTTCTTTAAAAATAATTGGCCGTGGTGGTGTTGGTATGGACAATATCGATGTTGCTTATGCGCGCGAAAAAGGACTCAAAGTAATCAATACACCTGCTGCATCTTCACATTCGGTAGCTGAATTAGTTTTCGCTCACCTTTTTGGAATGGTACGTTTTTTACATGATTCGAATAGAAATATGCCATTAGATGGCGATTCTAAATTTAAAGATTTAAAAAAGGCATACGCTAAAGGTGTTGAGCTTAAAGGTAAAACATTGGGCGTACTAGGTTTTGGTCGTATTGGGCAAGCTACTGCAAAAGTGGCCCTAGGTGTAGGTATGAAAGTTGTTGCTTTTGATCCATTTCTGAATAAAGCCAATATAGAATTAGATTTTTATGACGGACAAACCGTAAATTTTGAAATTAAGACCATTTCTAAAGAAGAGGTTTTATCTCAGAGTGACTTTATTACGTTGCATGTACCAGCACAAGACAAATATGTTATTGCTGCTGAAGAGTTTAAGATCATGAAAGACGGAGCGGGTATTGTAAATGCTGCTCGTGGTGGAGTTATTGATGAAGTTGCTTTAGTAGAAGCGTTGAAAAGCGGCAAAATATCGAAAGCGGCATTAGATGTTTTTGAAAACGAACCAACTCCAGAAGTGCAGTTGTTAATGAATCCTGATATTTCGCTAACACCACATATTGGTGCGGCAACGGGCGAAGCACAAGACAGAATTGGTGCTGAACTTGCCGATCAAATCATTGAAATTTTAGCATAAATAGTACAACACTATTTTTAAATGATAGTTTAAAGCTGATTAACAATCATTTGTCAATCAGCTTTTTTATTTTTGTATATTATTAGTACATGCATATGAGTATTTCAGACAACCTTAGCAATATTAAAAAAACACTGCCTCATAGCGTAGCCTTAGTTGCGGTCTCGAAGACTAAACCTGTAGAAGCCATTCAAGAAGCGTATGATGCAGGTCAGCGTATTTTTGGAGAGAATAAAATTCAAGAAATGGCTGCTAAATATGAGTTGCTACCTAAAGATATAAAATGGCATATGATAGGTCATTTACAATCAAACAAGGTGAAATATATGGCTCATTTTGTCGATTTAATTCATGGTGTTGATAGTTTAAAAACCTTAAAAGAAATTAACAAGCAAGCTTCGAAACACAGCAGGGTCATTGATTGTTTATTGCAAGCCCGAATTGCACAAGAAGATACTAAATTCGGACTTCCATTCTCAGAAATTGAGCAAATTCTAGCTTCAAATGAGCTAAAAGAGCTGCAAAACATCAATATTATTGGCTTAATGGCGATGGCTAGCTTTACAGCTGATGAAAGCCAAGTAAAAAATGAGTTTAATTCACTTAGAACATTTTTCAAAAAACTAACAACTAACAACCAACAATTAACTACTTTATCAATTGGTATGAGTGGTGATTATCTAGTAGCAATTGAATCGGGCAGTACGATGGTACGTATTGGTAGCGCTATTTTCGGACTAAGATAATTTAGTATCTTGCAAGAACTAAATACTTACTTATGAACCGATTACTTTTAGTTTTGCTATTATCTCTTTATACATTATTAAGTTTTGCTCAAAAAAGAGATATCCCTCCAAAGACCGATTTTACAAAAATGTATTTGCCTGTTTGGCTAGAAGCAAAATCACATTGTTTAGCAGTTGCCAATGCAATGCCAGAAAATCTATACAATTACAAGCCAACACAAGTAAGTAAAACATTTGGGGAGCAAATGGTTCACGTTGCTTATACAATTGAATTATTAACACAGCGCTATGTACAAGGCATGGATGTAAAACCAAATACACCTGATGCTTCTAATATGACAAAACAAGAAATTATTAAATTACTTGAAAAAGGATTTGAATACACTGCGAATGTCATTCACAGCATAGAGCAAAAACAGTTAGATGAAACTTGTGTAATGTATCATAGCGGAAATACTGTTAGTAGAGCATTTGCGCTTTTTTATGTACAAGACCATATGGCGAATCATAGATCAAAATCCAATTTATATCTTAGAATGAATAATATCAACCCTCCTGAATATACTTGGTAAAGTCTAATTGATTTTATCAAATTTGAGAAATATGGCGAATCTATTTCGGGCGCATATCACAATTTTGCAACTTTTACAGGAGATGATAGAAAAATAAGTAAAGCACTATTTGAAAGCATTGTTGCCATTAAAACTGAAGCTGGCTCGAAAGTAAAAATGATGCATTCTATATGGCATCAATTAAAAAGGCATAATTATTTAATTTGCCCAATAATCAATAACAAGAACATCATCAAGAAACGGTTGTAAAATTTCTACAAATGCTAAGTGATCATGATGAGGTAAATAAATAGCTCTACCCTCTTCACTTTTAAACGTCACCAAAAAGGAATGTGAGAATCCTTTATCTAGACCTTCAGCACTATTATCAATTCCCCATTCAAAATCTATTATTTCAGGAATTTTAGAGGGTAATGCTGCAAATTCTTTTTCAATTTTTAAAATATCGTCAGCACTTGCATCATTATTAAATTTTAGTAATACTATATGTCTTAATTTTTTTTCGTCATCGTTAGCAGTATTCATACATCCTAAAAAAAGAAATAAACTTACAGTAGCTACTATTGTCAATAAAAATTTAGAGTTCATTAGTTATTTTTAAAGGATTAGACATAAAGATACTATAATTATCTAGTTTCGTTATATTTGGTAAAGCAAAATATCATTTAAATGAGACCATATATTTTAGCAGAAACAAATTGGAAAGCACTTAAAAATGCTCAATTTGACTTAGCAATATTGCCTTGGGGCGCCACTGAAGCACATAATTATCATCTACCCTATGCAACAGATGTTATTGAAGCAGATCATATTGCAGCCGCCTCTGCTAAAAATGCATGGGATAAAGGTGCAAAAGTAATTGTACTACCCACTATTCCGTTTGGCGTAAATACTGGACAATCTGATATTTATTTAGATATTAATTTGAACCCTAGTACGCAGTTTGCTATTTTATGTGATATTATTGAGACCCTAAATAGACAAGGGATTCATAAATTAATGATTTTTAATGGCCATGGTGGAAATAACTGGAAATCTATTGTACGTGAGTTAGGGTTGAAATATCCATCAATGTTTATTTGTGTGTCAAATTGGTTTAGAATGCCTGATAAAAATCAGTATTTTGACGAAATTGGCGATCATGCTGATGAAGCTGAAACAAGTTTGATTTTATACCTTAGACCAGAGTTAGTACTACCAAAATCTGACTGGGGAGATGGAAAAGTAAAAAAACACAAGATCAAAGCTTTTTCTGAAGATTGGCTATGGGCAGAACGTAAATGGTCTAAAATAAGTGAAGACACTGGTGTCGGCAATCCTAAATTAGCCACTAAAGAAAAGGGAGAGCAATTTTTTAAAGCAATCACACAAAAGATGGGCGATATCATCTATGATATTTGTAAAGCTGATATAAATGATTTATATGAATAATTTTTAAATCTACTTAGTATGAAGAAAATAATCATGACACTTTTACTTTGTATCTCTATGACAATCATTGTAGATGCGCAGGAAACAACCGAAAAATATAGTGATAAAGTACAAACACTCGACAGCACTCTAAAGACATTATATGGTGTTATTTCGGGTGAAAAGGGAGATGCTCGAGATTGGGAGTTATTTAAATATTTATTTAAGTCGGAAGCCAAATTAATTCCTTCAGGTAAAAATAATGAAGGCATCATCGGAACTAGATATATGACTGCAGATGATTATATTAAAACTTCTGGGAAATGGTTGGTAGAAAATGGATTCTTTGAAAAGGAAATTAATAGAGAAGTTCATACTTTTGGGAATATTACCCAAGTGTTTAGCACCTATGAATCTTTTAGAAGCGAGGCGGATGCGAAACCATTTATGAGGGGAATCAATAGTATTCAACTCTTAAATGATGGCAACCGTTGGTGGATTGTAAACATCTATTGGACACAAGAGACAAAAGACAACCCAATTCCTAAAGCTTATTTACCTAAATCAACAAAATAACTCATATGGATGGTAAGTCTAGAAAAAATATAAAGATAGGGCAGCAAGTTTCTATTATCCAAAAGCATCATCAACGTTCCGGTGAGTTGACAGAAGGTGTTGTGCAACGAATCTTGACAAATTCACCAACTCACCCACATGGCATTAAAGTATGCCTAGAATCAGGACAGATAGGGCGTGTAAAAAACGTATATGAATAGCGAAATTTCTTTTTTTTCAATAATAAATCGACTACTATTTTAAAAGATAAATATGATTGTACACTAAGAGGTGAATTTCATGTAAAGGGTGTAGGTAAAATACCCATGTATTATGTAGAAGGAAAGAAAAGTAATTGTTTACAACCTTAGATTTATAATATTTAAGATATAATAAATAAAATGCCAATATTATTCAATTAAAACAGAGCAATAATGAAAACCTTATACTCATTCTTATTCTTACTATCTCTTTTTGCGTGTAAAACAACTGATAGCAATAAAAATACTATTTCAATTAATGGCTTAAAAGCCTCTGTAGAAATACTTAGAGATGAATGGGGAATTAATCATATTTATGCTAAAAATCAGCAGGATCTTTTCTTTGCTCAAGGGTATGCCGCTGCTAAAGACCGTCTTTTTCAATTTGAAATATGGAGACGCCAAGCCACAGGAACTGTTGCAGAAATATTAGGTGAGAGAGAGATAAAACGTGATATAGGTACGCGATTATTTAAATTTCGTGGTGATATGAATAAAGAAATGAATCATTATCATCAGGATGGCGTTGAAATAATTACTGCTTATACCGATGGTGTGAATGCATATATAGATGAAATTTTAAAAACTCCTGATCTATTGCCTGTTGAATTTAAAATCTTGAATATTATTCCAGAGAAATGGACTCCTGAGGTAGTAATTTCTAGACATCAGGGACTTTTGGGTAATGTTGGTCAAGAATTGCAAACGGGGCGTGCAGTTGCAAAATTAGGGATAGAAAAAGTAAAAGACCTATCTTGGTTTCACCCTAAAGACCCGGATCTTAGAATTGACACTAGTATAAATAAAGAATTACTTTTTGACGATATTCTAGAATTATATAATGCGTATAGAAAACCAGTAGCTTTTAACGAAAGTGATGTGCAACCGACTTATAGAAATACTATTAAAGCGCACGCTTTTGTATCTCCAAAACAGCTAGCCGAAGACACTTTTTCTATTGGAAGTAATAACTGGGTTATTAGTAAGGAACTTATGTCTGATGGCAATACCTATATGGCAAATGACCCGCATCGAACAATTGCGGTACCATCATTAAGATATATGACACATTTAGTAGCTCCAGGATGGAATGTTATTGGTGGTGGGGAACCTGAAATTCCAGGAATTTCTATTGGCCATAATGAATATGGATCTTGGGGGCTTACAGTGTATAGAACTGACGGAGAAGATATCTATGTATATGATTTAAATCCAGAAAATAAGAATCAATATCAGTATAAAGGAGAATGGATTGATATGATCAAAATTGAGGAAAATATAAAAGTAAAAGATAAAGATGATATTACCGTTGATCTATTATATACAAGACATGGCCCTGTTACATATGTTGACTCTATTAATGATAAAGCTTATGCTGTGCGTTGTGCTTGGTTAGAACCTGGAGGTTCACCTTATCTAGCTTCACTGCGAATGGATCAAGCTAAAACTTGGGAGGAATTCCGTGAGGCTTGTAATTATAGTCATATTCCTGGTGAAAATATGGTCTGGGCTGACAAAAAAGGTACTATCGGTTGGCAGGCAGTAGGTATTGCTCCTATTCGAAATAATTTTAGTGGTCTTGTGCCTATACCAGGTGACGGAAGATATGAGTGGGATGGTTATTTGCCAATTATAGAAAAACCAAATACGGTGAATCCTGCTCAAGGATTTTTTGCGTCAGCAAATCAAAATATAACTCCCGATGATTATCAGTATTTCAATGCTGTGGGTTACTCTTGGTCAGACCCTTATCGAGGAAACAGAGTGAATGAAGTACTAAGTTCTGGTAAAAAATTTACTATGTACGATATGAAAGCCTTACAGGTTGATTACCTTTCAATACCTGCAAGAATATTAGTTCCTTTATTGAAAGACATCCCTTTAACTGGAAAAACAGATCAAGCACGTAATAGATTGAACACATGGAATTATAAATTAGATCCTAGCTCAATTGAAGCTTCAATTTATGTAGCTTTTGAAAATGAGATTAGACACCTTGCAGCACAAAAATTTATACCAGAAAATGCAACCAGTATTATTACCAGTATTCAGATGAAAAAAATTATTGATTGGATACTGAAACCCGACGATAGATTTGGTACTGATCCCTTAAATGGTAAAAACCAGTTTTTGAAAGAAGCCTTTGAAAAAGGAATCAATTATTTAACAACATTATTTGGTGATAATATGGATACCTGGCAATATGGGCAAAAGAAATTCAAACATAGCTATATGACACATAGCTTAGGAAATGTAGTACATGAAGAATTAAAAAATAAATTAAATATTGGTCCCTTAGCAAGAGGCGGAAATGCTTTTACAACTGGCTCTACAGGATGGAATAATAGACAAAGTAGTGGTGCATCATTTAGAATGATAGTAAATACTGGCGACTGGGATACTGCCATTGGTACTAACGGACCAGGGCAATCAGGTAATCCTGACAGTCCTTTTTATGATAATTTATTTGAATCTTGGGCGAATGATGAATATTTTCCGGTTTATTATTCTCGTGAAAAAATAGATTCTGTAATTTATAACACAACCATTTTAAACCCTAATAAATAGTCATAATAAATTTATCTAAAGAGTTTTACAGATTAATGCATTATTTTAAATAGCAGTTCCTTTAATATATCACCTTGATTCATATTGGTAGCACCAACTCCTTTACTCTTCAAATCGGCATCACGCAATAAAGAGATAATTTGGGATACTTTTCGCATAGGATAATTACGTGCAGCCGTATCATAATCTCCTACAAAATAAGGATTCACACGTAACGCTTTAGCAACATTTGCTTTAGCCTTATTTTTTAAACTATGATAAATTAATAATTGTGTAAAAAAACTATTTAATAACGAAATAGTCATCACCAAAGGATTACTACGAGGGTTTTGGGCGAAATAATTAATTATCTGATTCACTTTAACAATCTGCTTCGCTCCTACTGCTTTTCGTAATTCAAAGTTATTAAAGTCTTTACTAATACCAATATTTTCTTCGATATGCACAGCAGTTATCAAAGACCCTTTCGGCAGTATGACCATTAATTTTTCTAATTCATTGTTTATTTTAGATAAGTCAGTACCTAAAAATTCAACCAACATTAAAGTTGCCTTTGGTTCGATATTGTATGATTTTCCTGAAAGAACTCTTCGAATCCAATCACCAACCTGATTTTCATAGAGTTTTTTACTTTCCAGCAAAACACCATGTTTTGTAATAGTCTTAGATAATTTTTTACGTTTATCTAAGGTTTTGTATTTATAACAGATAACTAATACAGTAGATGGTTGTGGGTTTTCCGCGTAAGCGACCAAGTTTTCTATAGTACGAGACAAATCTTGCGCTTCTTTTACGATCACTACTTGTCGCTCTGCCATCATAGGATAACGCTTCGCATTTGACACAATGTCTTCAATACTCACATCTCTACCGTACAATACCATTTGATTAAAACCTTTTTCTTCTTCACTCAAAATAGTATGTTCTATAAAGTCACTTACCTTATCAATATAATACGATTCTTCACCCATTAAAAAATAAATAGGTTTTATTTGACCCGCTTTAATGTCAGAAACTATTTTGTTGATGCCTTCCACAACTAAGAAAAAAAGTTCATTTTTGTATAATGCAAGTACTTAATTTCCCTACATATAAATTCAAAGTCAAAAGTAGCGAAAATAAGCAGTATATTTTTGATGTCATAAGAAAAAAATATATAGTCTTAACACCCGAAGAATGGGTACGACAGCATACACTTCATTATTTAATTTCAGAAAAGAAATATCCTAAGTCATTAATAGCTGTTGAGAAACAGTTAACAGTCAATAACTTAAAAAAACGCACTGACATTTTGGTGTTCAACACAGATGGATTACATGAGCTTATTGTTGAATGTAAATCTCCTAACATAAAAATTGCACAAGATACGTTTGATCAAATTGCACGTTATAATTTAAAACTACAGGCAAATTATTTAGTTGTTACTAACGGATTGCAACATTATTTTTGCAAATTAGATCACGAAAACGAACAGTACACTTTTTTAGAAGAAATTCCCGATTATAAATGAACATAGCAATTGTCATATTAAACTGGAACGGAAAGCAATTATTAGAGCAATTTTTACCTTCTATGATTACTTTCAGTAAAGGTATAGCCGATATTTATGTTGCTGACAATGCCTCCACAGATGATTCTGTTGCTTTTGTTAAGGATAACTTTATAGATGTGAAAATTATTCAAAACACAGCTAATGGTGGCTATGCTAAAGGGTATAATGATGCGTTACAACACATAAAGGCTGATGTGTATGCGTTGGTGAATTCTGATATTGAAGTTACCAAAAATTGGTTACAACCTATTATACAGCAATTTAAAAAAGAGCCGAATACAGCAGCTATTCAGCCAAAAATAGTAGATTTTAAAGACAAAACGAAATTTGAATATGCCGGGGCTGGTGGTGGCTTTATAGATAAATATGCATATCCCTATTGCAGGGGCCGTTTATTTGATTCGTTAGAAGAAGATAAAGGTCAGTTTAATGATACAGCAGATATATTTTGGGCATCTGGTGCCTGCTTTTTTATCCGCGCTACAATATTTCATGAATTAAAAGGATTTGACGAAGATTATTTTGCACATCAAGAAGAAATTGATTTATGCTGGCGTATTCAAAATGCTGGTTATAACATTCAATATATTGGACAGTCAACTGTATATCATGTTGGTGGTGCTACACTTAATAAAGCAAATCCAAAAAAAACGTATTTAAATTTTAGAAATAGCTTGTACACCATCACTAAAAATGTTCCGAAAGGAAAATTAGTATCGACCGTATTTATAAGAATGGTATTAGATGGTATTGCTGCTTTTAAATTTTTAGTAGCGCTAAAACCAAATCATTTCTTCGCAGTTTTAAAAGCACATGTTAGCTTTTATAAAAACTTGAATCGGTTCTTAAAAAAACGTAAAGAGCTCACACAAACTAAAATGGACTATTTTAAAACTAAAAGTATTGTTTGGAGCTACTTTGTACTTGGAAGGAAAAAGTTTAAAAAATTGATTAATTCGTAATGAGTATTTTTTATACACTAGATATTTTTGGAACTATTGCTTTTGCAATTTCGGGCGCACTTATAGCAATGAACAAAAAATTGGATCCATTTGGAGTTTTAATTATTGCTTTTGCCACTGCTATTGGAGGTGGTACACTTCGAGATGTACTTATAGGTAAAAATCCTGTTGGGTGGATGCAGGACCTAAACTATGTATATGCCATTTTAGCCGCTACTACTTTTACAATAATATTTAGAAAAAAAATAAACTCATTCAACAAATCTCTTTTTCTTTTTGATACTATAGGATTAGGTGTATTTACTATTATTGGTACAGAAATGGGGATTGCACATAATCTACATCCATTAATATCTATTGCTTTGGGTACCATTACAGCTACTTTTGGTGGCGTTATTCGCGATATTCTATGTAATGAAATTCCAGTAATCTTTAGAAAAGAAATTTATGCCAGCGCTTGTATCATAGGTGGCTCAATTTTTATACTAATGCATAATACTAGCCTACACATCAATGCAGTTTATTTAATAACCATAGTAATTATAATCATCATACGGCTTGTTGCTGTGAAATTTAAATTATCGCTACCATCGTTCTATACTGATTCTTCGAACAAATGAACGCTATAATTTAATTACCTTTTTTTAGGTCAATTAGAATGACACCATTAGCTGCTTTTAAACCACCATATGCAGCTGCTTCGCTACCTCTTCTTATTACCCGAATTTTATCAATGTCATTTGTTGACAACACTGCTAAAGCTTGTACATTTGAACGTTGATCATCAATAAATACTAATGGCGCATCATCACCGTTAATTGAGTTCGGCCCGTTACCAATTTTAATTCTTCCGTTTCTTACTTTAACAAAAGGAAATAGTTTATCTAAAATTTCATAAACACTCGCATAGTCACTATAATTAGTACCTGTCTTAAAATTATTAGAAGTTTTCTTCGCTTCTAATTTATAGCCCATTCCGATAATTATATCTTCCTGAAAACCTTCGCTTTTATCGGTTCTAAACACAAAACTTATTGTTTTTTCACCATTAAACTTTTTCGCTAACAGTCCTTGTCCTTCTACAAAAACAGCGACTTCAGATGTTTGAGGGTTTAATTTCATTTTATAAAAACCTTTTTTATTTGTTTTCACATTGGTTTTTATTGAATCTATAAAAATGAAAGCATTTTTAATAGGAATGTTAGCCATATCTGTAACAGTTCCTGAAATTTTAATGTAGTTTTTCTTGCTTTGGGCATTTATAGAAACATATACCAAAATTAGTACCAAAAAGAAAATGTAATTTTTGCGCGTCATAAGAACATTTTTAGGTCAAATTATTGTAGTAAAGCTACAAAACTAAATATAAATAAATGTCTCTTAAGATACGAGATATTAATAATAACCTAATGTTTCAGCATTTTGGGCTAATCCAACACCAATTTATAAAAACATCAGTACTTACCTTCTCATAACTTTAGAAACTCTTTAGAATGTTATAGTTTATTGCCTGTTGTTAAAATAAAAATCAAAAAATAAAGTAAGCCAAATGAAAAAATTATCAATTTTATTAGTCACTGTAGTATTAGTGGCATCATGTGTTTCTAAGAAGAAATATGTTGCTCTTGAACAGGATAGAAACAATCTCAAAGGAGAGTTACAAAAAACCACAATTGCAAAAGAAGAATTAGAAGGAAAATTTGCTAAAATCGAGGCAAAAGTTGAAGCCTACAATACAAAAATTAATCTTTTAAGAGAAGAAAGCGACGCTAAATTAACAACTTCTGATGGCGCGGTAATCTCTAATGATGCTAAAAGTCAAATGAGAGCTACAATATCAAAAATGAATCCTGAAGCCGTAAAAGGTGCTGCATCTTTAAAAGATTCTATGAATTTAGCTGTCTCTTACAACTTAAAACAAACGATGGCGAGTAGTGACCTGAGTGAGGGTGAAGATGATGACATTAATATTAACATTAATGAAACAGTGGTAATGATCTCTATTTCAGATAAATTATTATTCAAAACAGCAAGCTATAGAATAAGCAATAAAGCAGATCATATCTTAAAAAAGATAGCTGATTTGGTAAATTCTGAAGAGAGTTTAGATTTAATGGTAGAAGGTCATACAGATTCAAGAACTATTAGTACTAGTCGTGTTGCTGATAACTGGGATTTAAGCGTTTTACGTGCAACTTCTGTTGTTAGACGTTTACAAGATAAGTTTGAAATAGCGCCAGAAAAATTAATCGCTTCGGGTAGAAGTTCTTTTCAGCCTTTAGTTAGCAATGACACTAAAGAAGATAGAGCTAGAAATAGAAGAACTCGTATTGTTATATTACCAAACATTGATAAATTCTTTGCATTGATGAGCAGTAAGGAATAAATTATAGTACACTATTTAAAGCATTAAACCCGAACACAAATGTGTTCGGGTTTTTATTTGTATAAACCTGTAACGGTTATTTGGGACTAGTCTTAAGTTAACGTGAGTTAGATATACTATGAAATACTATTTATGTAAAAACCGACATTTCAAACTCAATATCTGATCAAGCGAAGTAAATACGTCCTTATTTTTGTATAAACTAAAGATCATCACAACCTACTTTTACAATATCAATTAGTAATCGCCTAAAGTTTCAGTATTTTGAGAAAGTCCTATAGCTAATTGTTCATCATTTGGCGCCTTACCATGCCAAGCGTGTGTATGCATCATAAAATCGACACCATTACCCATAATAGTATGGAGTAAAACACAAACAGGTTTCCCTTTACCAATTCTTGATTTTGCTTCTTTCAATCCTGCAATAATGGCTTCAATATCATTACCATTTGTAATTTCCATCACATCCCAACCAAAAGCTTCAAATTTTTGTTTAAGATCACCCATTGGTAGTACATGATCTGTTGAGCCATCTATTTGTTGTCCATTATAATCAATCGTTGCAATTAGATTATCAACTTTTTTACCTGCAGCATACATAATTGCTTCCCAATTTTGGCCTTCTTGTAGTTCTCCATCACCATGTAAACTATAAACTGTTGAAATATCATTATTCAATTTTTTAGCTTGAGCAGCACCAATAGCAACCGACATGCCTTGACCTAAAGATCCTGAAGCAATTCGAATACCAGGTAATTTTTCATGTGTAGTTGGATGGCCTTGCAAACGAGTATTTAACAATCTAAAAGTTGCTAATTCCTTAACAGGGAAAAATCCACTACGTGCCAATACACTATAATATACTGGTGAGATATGACCATTAGACAAAAAGAAAAGATCTTCATTTTTACCATCCATATCAAATTCAGTACTATAATTCATTACTTCTTGATATAAAGCTGTAAAAAATTCAGCACATCCTAATGAACCTCCTGGATGACCAGAATTTACAGCATGTACCATTCTTATTATATCGCGTCTAACTTGTGTTGTAAAGTCTTGAAGTTCTTGAGTAGTTGACATTGAAATATTGAATTTAGAGTCGCAAAAATAGCGCTTTTAGAATTTGAAACAAATTACAAATTGAAAGTTATTTGAGAGTTGTTAACAGTTATTTATGATACAATTGATTGTGAGTTAAATTAGCATTACAAGCTGTGCATTTACCCGCAGTGCCAGATCCGCCTTCATGACCATTTGGGCAGGTATAATGATAATCTCCATACGCATTTTGTGCAGGAGATGGTGTGTTGTTTGCCGGTACAGCACTAGTATTAAAAGGGTCTTGTAAAACAGGTTTAGGAATTGCTAAATTATTACCATGAAAAGCTTGATTGTGCACTAGTATAGCACTACATTCTGAACACTTTCCTTGCGTATCAGCACCATTGTGACCATTAGGACACGTATAATGATCTACTTTTTTCTTATTAGTTTCAGTTGTGGTTGTAGTTACTGCTTTTTGAGTTGGCTTTCCTCGTTCTACACAAGATGTAATTACCAAGCTAACTACTACTAAAAATAAAATATGTTTCATATAATTAAGTCTTTTGTTTTTTCTTTTTTGCTGCCGGAAACAACACATTATTCAATATTAAACGATAGCCAGGTGAATTTGGATGTAAATCTAATTCTGTTTTAGGGTCTCCAACTAGATGTCGATAATCTTCTGGATCATGACCTCCATAGAACGTCCACATTCCTTTTCCTTTTACTCCGTGTATATATCGAGCTTCACTATTTACTTTATTTTCTCCCATCACCAATACGTTAGACTTCACACTCTTTCTATCAAAACTAGTTGTTTGTCCCATAAATCCTTTTACTAATTGTGTATGATTTTGGCATAGCATAGTTGGTACAGGGTCCCATTTAGCAGAATATTCTTGTAAGGTAAAATAATCTTGCGTTTTCAAAATTCTGCGCTTAGCCGTCATATCAATAGATGAAAACTCGTATTGTGTAGGGCTCCGTACTAATTCAAAATCTTTAAAAGCAAATGTTTTTGAAAAATCAATTTTTTGTTGGTAGTTTGGTTCAGAAGGATCACCGTCAAACATATTTTCACAAATATCAACGCCTTCTGCGGCTAAAGCAATATCAAAACTATCGGTTGCAGAACACATCGCAAACATAAATCCCCCTCCTATTACATAATCTCTTATCCGTAAAGAAACAGCTAATTTTTCTTGCGAAACTTTATCATATCCTAGCTTTTTAGCTAATTTTTCTGAATAGCTTTTACCCTCAATATACCAAGGTGCCGTTCTATAAGCTCCATAAAATTTACCATATTGACCTGTGAAATCTTCATGATGCAAGTGCAACCATTCATATAACAATAATTTATCTTGCAATACTTCTTCGTCATAAATAACATCGTAAGGTATTTCGGCATAATTCAACACCATCGTTACTGCATCATCCCAAGGCATTTTATCTTTAGGTGAGTACACCGCGATTTTTGGCGCTTTTTCTAGAATAACTGCTTCCATATTTTTCGACGGACTTGCAATTTCTTCTAAAATAGCTAATGCTTCAGTATCAGAAATAACTTCATATGAAACGCCTCTAATGGTACATTCTTTACGGAAAGTCTCTGTGTCTTCTAATAAAAAAGAACCTCCTTTATAATTTAGTAACCATTTTACATCAATTTGTTTTTCCAGCGAAAAAAAAGCAATTCCATAAGCTTTTAGATGGTTCTTTTGAGAAACATCATCCATAGGAATCAAAATAAAGGAAGCATAACTACTAAAAGATAGTAGTAGAAAAAATAGAGAAAAAATTATTCTAAAACTCATAATTATTATTAGAATGGAACGTCATCGTCATTAGGAGTACCAAAAACATCTTCCGCACTTGGTAATTGACTTGTAGTGATAGCGTCATTCATCTTCGATTGAAATTCAGTGGCAAAAGATTCTTCTAGATTCGAAAATTCTGCTAAATGACCTGTAAATTTTAAACGTATATTTTCTAAACCACCATTTCTATGTTTTGCAACTATAAATTCAGCTTGCCCCTCACAAGGCGTTCTTTCTTCGTCATCCCATTCTGCCACACCATAATATTCTGGTCGATAAATAAATGAAACAATATCTGCATCTTGCTCAATTGCACCAGATTCCCTTAAATCGGATAACAATGGGCGTTTACTACCACCACGTGTTTCTACGGCTCGCGATAATTGAGATAAAGCAATTACCGGAATTGCTAATTCTTTTGCCAACGCTTTTAGATTACGAGAAATAGTTGAAATTTCTTGTTCACGATTCCCAACACCTTTTACAGCAGATCCAGCGGTCATTAGTTGTAAATAATCAATAATTATTATTTTAATTCCGTGTTGTGAAGCTAAACGTCTACATTTTGCACGCAAATCGAAAATAGATAAAGATGGTGTATCATCAATAAATATAGGTGCTTTCGAAAGGTTCTTAACTTTCACATTTAATTGCTCCCATTCATGAGGCTGTAAATCACCTTTACGGAGTTTTCCAGATGAAATACCTGTTTCACTAGAAATCATTCTAGTAATTAATTGTACTGATGACATCTCTAAAGAAAATATCGCTGCAGGTATTCCAAAATCAATCGCCATATTCTTTGCCATCGACATTACGAAGGCGGTTTTACCCATACCAGGCCTAGCAGCAAGAATCACTAAATCAGAAGGTTGCCATCCCGAAGTTAAAGCATCAAGTTTAGTAAACCCAGATGGCACACCACTCATCCCTTCTTTACCAGAAATTTCTTCAATTTTTTTCAAAGCCTGAGAAACCAGCCCTTCAGCAGCTTCAGAACTTTTCTTTAAATTACCTTGAGTAACTTCAAAAAGTTTTGTTTCGGCAGAATCTAATAAATCAAAAACATCACTTGTTTCATCGTATGCTTCATCAATAATTTCACTAGAAATTGTTATCAAACGTCTCTGAATATACTTTTGTATGATAATGCGTGCATGGAATTCGATGTGAGCTGAAGAAGATACTTTTTGGGTAAGATTTACCAAGTAAAAATCACCTCCTATACTATCTAACTTTCCTTCTTTTCGTAACTGATTTGATACAGTCAATAAATCTATTGGCTCAGAGGCATTAAATAGCAAGAACATCGCATTATAAATATTTTGATGAGCAGGCTTATAAAAAGCATCAGCATGTAAAATATCTATAATATCATCGACCCCTTTTTTATCAATCATCATAGCACCTAATACAGCTTCCTCCAAATCAACAGCTTGGGGAGGTAATTTACCTTTCTCAAGATTAATTAAGGTGCCTTTTTTGACATTTTTAGTACGTATAGGTTGCAGGTTTTCCATCAAGCAAATGTAATTTTTTAAACCATGACATCTTTTAAAAATACGTTTTTATTTGTTGACATTTTATGTTAACAAGTGAAAGTTTTGTTAATAAGTTAATAAAAAATTCAAGTCTGCTTTATTTAGTTATTTTTGGTTTATGAAAAAACAGCTTATTTATAAATTGTTGAGTTTATTTTTTTTTGTTCAACTACTTTTTGTGGCATTAATCTCTAGATTCCCATCATTCGTAGAAAAGTATTATTCAAATGGTGTGTATCCTTTTATCTCATCAATTTTTAGAAAAGTATTAGGTTGGGTACCCTTTTCTA
>RCNE010000222.1_pt1 | contig 29921 bp, 25 predicted proteins | sample 2041361 | NCBI WGS metagenome assembly RCNE01 (sample SAMN09708229, study PRJNA481090) | Marine sediment metagenome, whole genome shotgun sequencing project. | reverse complement strand
CTGCGTCGGGCTGTCTAGTTCACGTCGCTCGCGAAGTAACCGATGTCGCAACGATGTTCGGCTATCGTTCACTGGTCTCGCTTTCGAGGAAGTGCCTCACGGCACAGGTACCGATGCGGGTCACGCCCCCAACGTCTGGGAAACTTAGCGGTCGCGTCATTGAAGTAGCGCGACCTAGAGCACGGAGAAACGAACCTTGGAAGCAATACCGTACCTAGCGCTCGTGTCGGCTTTAGCCGCACTCGGCGTTGCAGGATTCTTTTACACGAAGGTCAAGGAAGCAAGCCCCGGCGATGAACGCATGGTCTTCTTGATGACCGAAATCCAAAAGGGCGCAAAGGCATTCCTGAAAGAGGAATACACCTGGGTGTCTGGATTCGCCGTGGTGATGGCCATCCTCATCGCCATCGTGATCGCTCCCCTGGCTGCTGTCTCCTACTTGCTCGGCGCTTCATTGTCCGCCGGAGCTGGTTACGTCGGCATGACCGTTGCCACCATGGCCAACGCTCGTACGACCGAAGCCGCCAAGGAAGGGCCTGGCAAGGCGCTTCCGATCGCTTTCCGCGGTGGCGCGGTCATGGGCTTCTCGGTTGCCGGGTTGGCACTGCTCGGGTTGATGTTCGTGTACATCTTGTTCGTACTAGTCCTCGAGGTGAACGACGCATTCGAAATCGTCACCGCCTACGGTCTCGGCGCATCGACGATCGCCCTGTTCAGTCGTGTCGGCGGGGGCATCTTCACGAAAGCTGCCGACGTTGGCGCTGATCTCGTCGGCAAGGTCGAAGCCGGAATTCCCGAAGATGATCCCCGGAACCCGGCAACCATTGCGGACAACGTGGGCGACAACGTCGGCGATGTTGCCGGTATGGGCGCTGATCTTTTCGAGTCATATGCCGGATCGATCATCGCTCCAATCTCACTCGTCGCATTCGCTCTGGCCCTCGGCGCCGAAGATGCGACAGACTCGACGACAATTTCTCTCCTCATGTTCCCGATCGCGATCGCATTCGTCGGCATGATCGCCTCGATCATTGGTTCGTTCCTCATCAGAACCGGCGACTCCACGGCCTCCAAAGACCTCTCGCGGGCCCTGCATCTGGGAACGAACGTCGCCATGGGCCTCACAGCGATTGCCACGGTTGGCGTGGCCTACTGGATGTTCGGCGACAACGAGTCCTTCGACAACCCGATCGGTTTCGCGATTGCCGTCATCGGCGGTTTGGTCGCCGGATGGGCTCTTGGCAAGACGGCTGAGTACTACACCTCGGACCACTTCAGTCCAGTGAAGAAGATCGCGCAACAAACCGAAACCGGTCCGGCAACAACGATCCTCGGCGGCATTAGCGCCGGCATGATCTCCGTTGCGGCGTCCGTTGCTCTCATTCTCGGCGGCATTGGCGTGGCCTTCTACGGCGGAGAGCTTGCCTTTGACAGTATCGGCCAACTCGATGGCGGTATCTATGGCATTGCGGTTGCCGCTATCGGCATGCTGGCAACCACCGGAGTTGTCGTCTCTGTTGATGCCTACGGGCCAATCGCCGACAACGCTGGCGGAATCGCCGAAATGGCCAACCTTGACCCTTCGGTCCGCGAGGTCACCGACGCATTGGACTCGCTCGGCAACACCACCGCCGCAGTGGCAAAGGGATTTGCCGTTGGTTCCGCTGCCCTCACCGCTCTTGCACTATTCAAGAGCTTCGAGTTCGCAATCATTCAGGCCGGAGGCACGCTGAGCCTCGACGTTGGAAGTATCGATGTATTCACGGGTCTCTTCATCGGTGCGGCCCTGCCGTTCCTGTTCGCGGCTCTCACAATCGATGCCGTCGGTCGTGCCGCACAGGAGATGATCGAAGAGGTTCGTCGTCAGTTCCGTGAAATCCCGGGCCTTCGTGAAGGCAAGGAAGGCGTGATCCCCGACTCGGCACGATGTGTCGAGATCTCGACCAAGGCGTCTCTGAAAGAGATGGTCCTTCCTGGGTCGCTTGCGGTCATCGTTCCTCTCGTCGTCGGATTCATCGATGTCGACGCTCTCGGCGGCATGCTCGCCGGTGCTCTCGTCACAGGTTTCGCCCTCGCAATCTTCATGGCAAATGCCGGAGGCGCATGGGACAACGCCAAGAAGTACATCGAAGCTGGCGCCCATGGAGGCAAAGGATCAGATCAGCACAAGGCCGCCGTTGTAGGCGACACCGTGGGCGATCCGTTCAAGGACACCTCGGGACCAGCAATGAACATTCTGCTCAAGGTGATGACCATCGTGAGCCTGGTCTTCGCCAGCGCCTTCGTGTAACACCGCGACACTCACGCAGCAATATTGACGAAATCTGCAAGAATCCCCGCCGTAATGGTGGGGCTCTTGCAGTTTTACGCGTGTCGTGAGGTCCTCAGGCGCTTGCCAGCTCCCGAAAGGCACCAAAGACCGCCGCCGTCGAATCACTCTGCTCGTCGAACAGCCCTTGCGCATTCGCTGCGACAAGCACTGCATGGAGCGCCTCTGGACACCCATGCGGGAGGATCAGACCGACATCTTCACAGAACTCGCTGACACCACACCAGAGAAGCTCCTGTATGTGTGCCGCAGTGAAGGTCAGCGGCGAAACGGCAAGATCGACATGGGCAGCAAGAACCGCACACAACGCAGCCGGGCGAACGGGTACGCCGTTCGCCATTGTTTCGGCAAGGACCCGGCGCCGAAGGCCCCGAAGCTCGGCTGGTAACTCAGCAGCGAGGCAACGACGAACGAGTCGATCGATCTCGACTGGATCCGGTGTCGGTGGTGGCACTTGCGTGGAGTTCGACATGTCTCGATCGTAGACATGGGCTGTGACACCTTCGTTTGGTAGCAGAGAGCGCAGAGTCAACCACACAGAGTGGCCAGTGCTGAACAAACTTGCAGAAAGCCCTTCAGTGCGGCGCGAATAGGCCGATCGACCCAGTAGCAGCCGTCGCCTCCGACGGTCGCAACGTCGCACAACAGAAGGTTGACCGATGAGTATCGAACCACAAGAGATCGACGACATCGAGATCACTGGTGTTGGCGAACCAGTGTGGTTCACCGCGCTGGTCCGTGAAACGGCCGAACTTGACCGAATAGGTGTTGGTGCCGCAGTCCTCTCGTTGCGCCTCCAAGCTGACGGAGATCTCGAACGCCGAGCGAAGCACATGTTGAACCTGCTGGGTCGGTTGCTTCGACCAACCGATCAGGTGGGACAGTCGTCGTTGACGGCATTCTCGGTCTTGCTCGCTCCTCTGAACTCAATTGCGGAGACCGCCTCACAGGTTCATTCACTCACGACCTCGCTCAGCAACGCTGGCCTGACGGTCTCGGCTGGATTTGCGCACCGTCGTGAGGGCGAATCTCTTCTCGACACATGGGCGCGGGCCGAGGCACAATCTGACCGCGCTGCCTACCGAGCCGAGAACCGAGAAGGACTTCGCCTTGACGAATGAGCCGTGCGGCTCATGCCACCGCCGAGCCATGCTGCCGTAGGAGTTCTCGTGGGGACATTGCGCACTAGGGGCGAGCGTTACATCTGGTTTTTGCCGCTCGCCATCGCCGGATTATTGGGTGGTGGTCTTGCGACCGGCAGCATCTCGACGCGCGTCGCCGTCGTCACCATCATCTTCACATCGGTCCTGCATCTCGCGGCCGACAAGATCATCGCTGCCCGACACAACGATGATGATCTCCGACCCGACGGACTACTGATTCTCGCCTCAGCCCAGATACTCGTTGGCGTAGGAGTCAGTCTTGATGGAGCGCTACAGACCCTCCTGCTTCTGATCGCAGCGGCATTAAGCGCTCTTGGCGCAATCCGCCTCATCATGCACCGCATCGGCTCTCGTCCAACGATCACCGAACGCGAAACAGCGATTGTCTCGGCCGGAATCGGCTTGATGTTCTTCGTGCTGCTGGTCGAACCCGACGCTGCCACGAATTCTGAGCTCTTCTGGGCCGTTCTGGCGACCACGGCTGTGGGATTGTCCCTTTTCACCGTTGTGTATCTCTTCTGGTTGCTCGGCCATGACAACGCAACTGCGTCGGTTCCGCTGGCGCTGAACCTCGGTGCCAAGACACTTCTCCTCGCGATCGGTATCGAGCTGATCGTGCCCTTCGAGGCCCGGTGGGTGCACGCACTCACCATCCTTGGCATTGCGATGGCCACGTCCGCATTCGCCCACCCAAGCGCATCACTGGCGTTCTCCCCTGCCGTGATCAGCGGCTCTGAGGTCAACGTCCGACGATCACTGACGTCATTTTCGGTCGTCCTGGTGGGTCCCGTTCTCATCGGTGTCGACCTCGTGACCAGCCTTGATCTATCCATGCCTGTCGTGACCGTCGGTTCAAGTGCGCTGTCGCTTGTGGTCGCTGTTCACCTCCTTGGGCTCGTCCGTCGTTGGGTTGACGTTGAGCACCAGGGCCAGCATGACCCATTGACATCGCTTCCAAACCGTCCGCTGTTCTTTGCTCGTCTCGATTTGGCGATCGAGAGCGCGCGTCTTCGTGATGCCCGTTTTGTGACGATGTTTCTGGATCTCGATCGGTTCAAGGCAGTCAACGACACGCTTGGCCATGATGCAGGCGACGAACTTCTTCGCCAGGTAGCGACGCGACTGCACGACGCGTCATTGCGCGTGGGCCCAGATCTGACCGTTGCACGTTTGGGCGGAGATGAGTTCTCCATTCTTGTGCCGCAGGTCAAAGACGCCCGCCACAGCCACGCGATTGGGCGCTTGTTTCTCGACCAGTTCCTCGAGCCCTTCGATGTTGGCCTTCGCGACATCTACGTCACACCATCGATCGGTATCGCCGAATATCCCAAGGATGGCGAGACCGTCGAAGCGCTGATCGAGAACGCCGACACGGCCATGTTCGAAGCCAAGGAGCGCGGCCGAAACATGGTGGTCAGCTACTCTCCGGAACAACGCGTGCCAGGTGCGCAGCGTCTCGAGATTGAGGCAGGCCTGCACCGGGCGCTCGAGAACAAGGAGCTCGAGCTCTACTACCAGCCGCAGATCGACATAACCACGGGCAAGATCTTCGCCGTCGAGGCCTTGCTTCGCTGGGAACACCCGACCCTGGGACAGATCAGCCCAGAGAAGTTTGTTCCGGTGGCCGAAGAGTCGAGTCTCATCGACCACATCGGTCAGTGGATTCTCGATGAGGCCTGTACCGCGGCTGCCCGGTGGGGCGAGATTGGCCTGCCCGAGATCAACGTTGCGGTCAACCTGTCACCGCGCCAGTTTCAAAAGGCCGTGCACCTCACCGACAATGTCTCACGAGCACTCCGTAACTCCGGTTTGGCGCCAGAGCGGCTCGAACTCGAACTCACGGAGTCCCTCGCACTCGAAAAGCCCGAGCAGGTGAACGAGACCCTCGTCCGTTTCCGTGAGATGGGCATTCGAACCGCGATCGACGACTTCGGAGTCGGCCATACCGGTCTCGACTATCTCGACCGCATCGAGGTCGACACTCTCAAGATCGATCGATCGTTCATCAATCGCATCGGTGAGTCCGGGGCACCGCTCGTCACCGCCGTCATCTCCCTTGCAAAAGGTCTGAACCTCGACGTGATTGCAGAAGGTGTGGAAACCCGGGCGCAGGTGAACTTCTTGAAGTCCCACGGTTGCAAGTACATGCAGGGGTTCCTGTTCTCCAAACCACTCACGGGAGTACAACTCGAGCAGGTACTGCGGAACCAAACCCGACGCACCGACGCCGAAACCCGCGCACAGGACGCAGCCTGACCGCTCCAGGGTGAGTGAAGATGAGCTCGAGATCAGTTGTCGAGGCCAGCCCCAGCAACACGAAGAGTGCGGCGAGCCATTGCATGGCCCGCGGCGAGAGCGTCGCTCGGATCAGCACCTTCGACATACGCGATCAAAAACGCTCCCGTGAACGCATCACCGGACCCCGTGGTGTCCTGCGCTTCGATCTCGTCGGGGACGACACGAACGTCGGAGCCATCGGGCCGAACGAACTGGGCTGCTCTCGCCCCTGCCGTGATAACGGTCGTCGAGGCGTGTGTGAACCACGGGTGCCCCTGCAAGAGATAACTCGCCTCGTCCCGATTGGCAATCACGATCTCGGGGCGGAGTTGTTTGATGAGATCCAAGAATCGGGCCCGACCGAACTCGGCCAACGCAGAGACCGATGATGTCGAGATCGAGACAGGTATCTCGCGGTCGACCGCATCACCGATGAGCTGATGGCACGTCTCGGCAAGGCCGCCAGAGACCAATGAATATGCAGGAACGTGCAACAGGTCGACATCATCGAGGGCTCCTGGTGGAACCGTCGCCAGATGTGCTGCTGCTGCACGATCGGTAAGGAACGACCTCTCACCCTGACGGTCGACCAGGACGACGATCGAGCCGGTGTTCCCCCGCTCGGTGACCATGGTCTCGACACCGCGTTCGCGGAGGTTTTCGATCAGTAGACGTCCGCGGTCGTCGTTCCCAACCTGGCCAATAAAGCGGCCTCCTCCACCCGAAGCAACTGCGGCGACAGCAACATTGGCTGCTGAACCCCCGCGAACGTGTTCGATCTGGGCTGGGGTATCCGTTCCGCGCTGCGGATCACTGTCGAGGTGTACAACGACATCGGTGACCAGGTCACCGATAGTGCATATTCGAGGCACCTCTCGGACTTCTAGGCGGTGGTTTCGCTGGGAGCAGTACGCAGGTCAACGACCTCTGCACCCTCGAAACGACGTTCTTCACCGTCGGCGATTCGCAGGATCCGTTGTGACATTTCGCGGAGCTCGGTGCGCTGGCCATCGGTTCGAGAACTCAGGTGTGCGAGCTCGCCCTGTTTGGTCTCGACCTCGGCGGCGAGTGATGCAAGTTCCGCTTGCACCTTGTTCGCTGCCTCATACGCCTTGCGATCGCTCTCGCGGGCGATCTGCGACGCCGTCAGGTTGGCATCAGCAACGATCTCGTCAGCTCGGGAATGTGCCTCGGAAATCGCGTCTTCGGCAGAGCGATGGGCCATCCGCAGGACCAGCTCATAACTCTCTTCGCTCGCTCGTGAACTGGCATCGGGCTCGACTACGGCGGCAGCTTCGACAATTTCGACGATCTCGACGGGAGCTGGTGCGGGAGTTGGTGTGGGAGCCGCATCGACAGCGATCGGTGGAGGCGGAGCAATAGATGGAGGAGGTGGAGCAATAGATGTGAGCTGCGTGCGCAGCTGGGAGTTCTCGGCTTGCAGAGCGGACTGGTTGGTCTGCAGCTGCCCAACGACGGTGTGCAAGTCGTCGCGTGACGACATCAGCTCATCTCGTTCGGCTCTCAAGGCGTTGAGATCTGCAGCGAGACGGTCGCGCTCCTCGCTTACCGACGGGTTGTCGAGGGTGATCGTTTCCGTTGCTGCATTGTTGGGTGCGCGGTTCAGGTCGCCGTGCAGCACATCGATCTGTGCGGCAACGAGCTCCAGATACGCGTCGACTTCCACGGGGTCATAACCCCGCTTGGTCTTTGCCTGGAATGTCTTTGCCAAGACATCTCGGCCAGTCAATCGTCGTTCGTTCAGATGCATTTCGTGATACCTCACACGTCAATTATCGTCTGTTCGCCAACAGACAAGACGTTAGCCTTGCACAACTCGCACGCAGCGTCGAAACGACCGCCCAAATTCTCGTAGCGTGCTGGAACGCCCACACGGCTTCTCGGGAGAACAAAGAGATCGCTGAGCGCCGCCGGTTGACTCTTGAGACGTGCTCAACTGTGGAGTCATGGATGATTTGGAACCCGCCGACGACTTCAGGTCGCGCCTGTCGCGCATTCCGCGAACCGATAGACAGCCGGGTCCTGATCCCTGGGCGGAGGCAGCGCCGCCGATCGTGAAACGGCCGGCTCCAGTGGCCCGCCCCACACCGTCTCCCGAACTCCCGATCGCAGAACCTGTTGTTCCTGGAATCGTCGATCCCTCGCCTGGAGGTCTTGCCCCAGATGTAGAGGAGTACCTGACGCCTCGACGTCGCCGACGCTGGCCAATGGTGTTATTCGCTCTTGTATTGATCGCCGGAGTGTTGGTGGTCGTGCCGCTCTATCAAGCACGACGCGTGTTCAACGCTGTCGAACGAGTTCCAGTGTCCTCGGTGTTGTCACCACCTCCAGCCGGCACGAACATCTTGCTCATCGGCACCGATTCGCGAGCCGGGATCGATGCCGATACCGAAAACGCTGGTCTGATTCTCGGGGAAGGCGGCATTGGCGGATCGCGCACTGACACGATCATGATCCTGCGGATCGAAGAAGACGGATCGAAGTTTCTCTCCTTGCCACGTGATCTCTGGCTCCCAATCAATGGCGGGGCCGAAGGTCGGATCAACACCGCCTTCGGAAATGGCCCCGAGGCGATCATCAATACCGTGCAGAACGAACTGGGTGTGCCGCTCTCGAACTATGTGCAGATCGATCTCGCCGGATTCATCGATCTCGTTGACGCTGTCGGCGGAGTCGATATTACGATTCCGTATCCCGCCTTCGACAGAGCGTCCGGGCTGGACCTGCCAATCGCAGGCACGGTCACCCTGGATTCGACGCAGGCTCTGGCATTCGTCCGGAGTCGGCGGTATACCGAGATCCGCGACGGGGTTCAACGCGTCGACGGCACGAGCGACCTCGGTCGTGTGCAGCGCCAACAGGACTTCATGCGGGCGTTGATGCAGAAGGTGACCGAACAAAGAAACCCGCTGACACTGAACGACATGGCCACTGCAATGGCTGAGTCCCTGGTGATGGATGATGGCACCTCGATGAGCGAGGCTCTGCGAATTGCCAATTCGCTTCGCACCGGCACACCGGAGTCGGTCGTTCTCCCGACGGCTCCGACAACCCGAGGAAGCGCCTCAGTGCTCGTCCTCGCTGGCGGATCCGCAGAGGTGCTGGCGCAATTCGCTGGGTAACCTCTGCCGTTTCTTGTTGTGGCATCGGTCTCGCCGTTTTGGTGTCTGGGACACTATTGCCTACCCTCGGTGATTCGTGTTTGGTATTTCTCGGTTCGAGCGCCGATCTCGTGATCATCTCACCGTTTGGGTGAAGCCCTTGGCTGCGGTGTTGCTCGTATTGAGCACTGTTGCCGCAGTAGCCGCCTGGCCTGGCAGCGCTCAGGCCGAGGAGTTGGCGAACGTCCCCCAGGACTTCATCGCACCGACGGAGTGGGGCGCCCCGTTTCTTCCATCGAAGAACCACACATCATCGGTGGTTCACCGAGCCGAGCTGCTCACCAGCCTTGACACGATCGCGGAGGCACATATATCGCTGCGAGGTCGCGGTGCATCCGGCACGAGTCGAATTCTCGAGTCGCAGGAAGCGTCGCTGAACCGCGAGCTGGAATCGGTTCCCGTCGTCGCGTTGGCGAATTCCACGGAGGAATTCGGTATCGATGTCGGTGTTTTTCCCGTCGCTGAACTGCGGAAGCCATTTCATAATGACTGGGATGAGCCACGCTCGGGCGGTCGGCGGCATCGAGGCACTGACCTGCTCGCCCAGATGGGCGTTCCCCTACTCGCAATCGAGGATGGAACTTTCGAACGAAACACGGTGGGTTCCCTCGGAGGCCTGAGCGTGTACCTGATCGGCAACAGCGGCGCTCGGTATTACTACGCCCATCTCGACGAGGTCGAGGTGATGCAAGAAGGCCAGCGAGTATATGCAGGACAGCAGATCGGCACGGTCGGTGATTCAGGTAACGCCAAAGGTTCTCCACATCTGCATATGCAATGGGCCCCCAACGGCGATTCCGACTGGGCAAATCCCTATCCCCTCCTCGATGCGTTGTACGGAGAGGGTTACGTCACGGTCACTGCGATTGAGGAACCGCCAACTCAGCAGCCCTGATCTACACTGCCGAGACGCATGACGCCATCTTCGACTGACTCCACAGCAGCTGCAGAACACTTCTTTGCAGGATCGGTGGCTGCCGGCATGACACACGTCATCCTGTCCCCCGGATCGCGGTCGACCCCGCTGGCCATCGCCGCAGATCGAACAGCAGGTCTGACGTTGCATGTGCACCTCGATGAGCGAAGCGCAGCATTCGCAGCACTTGGTCAGGCAAAATCCACAGGATGTGCCGTAGGGCTTGTCTGCACGTCAGGAACTGCGGCAGCAAATTATCTCCCAGCGATCGCCGAAGCATCGATGAGCAATGTGCCCCTGGTTGCCATCACCGCTGACCGCCCGCCGGAACATCAACACATCGGCGTCGGGCAGTCCTTTGACCAACGAGGCCTCTTTGGATCGCACGTCCGAGACGAAATAACCATGCCTGTTGGCGCCGACGGCGGGGTGCCCTTCACCGAACGAGCGGGCTGGCGAGCGGTTGCCACGGCAATAGAACAACACGGTCCCGTTCACGTGAACTGGGCATTTCGCCTGCCCCTCGAACCCGAGAACACCCCGATTGGTCGAACACCATCGCTGCCCCCAGTCAATACGCCGCAACGGTTTCCTGAGCCCGATCACATCGCCCACCTCGGCGAACTTCTGACTCGCTCGGAACGCCCCCTGATCGTCGCTGGGCCAGACTCGGTGGACGCCACAACTTCCGACGATGCCGAACGCATCTGGAAAGCGGCCCACGAGCTGGGAATCCCAATTCTCGCCGACGTCTTGAGCGGTTTGCGTGGCGACGAGGCGCCGACCCTGATCGATGCGCCCACGCTCGTCGTCGGAGGCGTCGTGCCGACCCCTGACCTCGTCATCCGACTCGGCCAGACCCCCACGGCGAAATCGACCCGACTCTGGTGGGAGTCATTCGAGGCACCACAACTCCTCATCGACCCGTTCGACGATTGGCACGATCCTTCGAGCGTGATGTCATCACGCGTCCGCTGTTCTGCACCCTCGCTGTTCGAGGAGGTTGCATCTCGCGGATCGGACTCGACCACGTCGACCTCGGGTTGGGTCGAGGAGTGGGTTGAGCAGGGTCAACGCGTCGATGCTGTCTGCAGCGCCGCGCTGACCGCATCGAACACGCTCACGGAGGCACATGTGGCTGCCCTCATTGGGTTGCACACCCCATCCGATAGTCCAATCATCGCCTCTAGCTCCATGCCGATTCGTGACCTCGACACGTTCACCTCGGTACGCCGAAATGGGCGGGTTCTCGCGAACCGAGGCATCAATGGGATCGATGGCGTGGTGTCCACCTCGATTGGTGTCTTTCGGTCCTCCCCCGCGAATCGACCGGTCGTCCACATCGGCGACGTCGCAGCGCTGCATGACGTCGGCGGCATTTTGGACGCCGCCCGCCAAGGTGCCGACCTGACCATTGTGATTCCGAACAACGATGGTGGTGGCATCTTTTCGTTCCTCCCGGCAAAAACAGCTCTGAAGGATTCACAGTTCACATCGCTCTTTCACACTCCCCACGGAACCACCTTCGAGTTCTTGGGTGGTCATGACGCCATCCGCTACGAGCTCGTGGCATCAGGGAAGGGAACCGATGTGGGTTCGGCGATCGAGCGCAGCTTCACCGAAGCAGGGGTCTCGATCATCGAGATTCCAATGTCGACGGCAGACCGACTCGAGTTTCGTGATGCGCTCTCCGAACAGTTGCACTCGTCGTGAGCCAGACCGACGAACGACGGGTTACTGCAGATGGCACCACCCTGGGCGTGCGCAACATCGGCGGAGAGGGCAATCCAATCGTTGCGCTTCATGGGTTCACCGGGAATGGTCCGACGATGCAGCCACTCATTGAGGCCGTGCGAGGGGGCCGACCAGCACTTCTCGTTGATTGCATAGGTCACGGCGCAAGTGATGCGCCAACGTATCTCGAGCCGTACTCGATGAACTCGGTCGTCGATCAGATGCTTTCTGTGATCGGCCAACAACCTCCCGGTTCGGTCCACTTGGTCGGTTACTCACTGGGTGGCCGGATTGCCTTGTCGATGGCAGCGCGAGCCCCGTGGTACTTCGCCTCGCTGACGATCCTGAGCGCAACTCCGGGCCTCCTCGACCCGACCGAACGAGCAGCGCGCTACGACGCAGATCAGGCTTTAGCCGATCGGATCGACTCTTTTGGCGTCGAGGCCTTCTGCGACTGGTGGCTCGATATGCCCATGTTTACACCGATGATTGCTGGGCTCGACGACGAGCAGCTCGCAGCTACACGTGCCCAACGAAACTCCTCGACAGCCGTCGGCCTAGCAAACAGCCTCCGCGGCACCGGCACTGGATCGATGCCGCCGGTCTGGCCAAGGTTGAACTCGCTTCGTTCACCGCTCCTCACCGTCGCCGGAGCGCTGGACGCCACCTATGTCGACATCGCAGAGCGAACCGCCGATGCAGCACCATTTGGACGGTCGGCATTGGTCCCTGCAGCCGGCCACGCGCTTCATGTCGAGAATCCTGACGCTGTTTCGCGCGTCGTCGGAGATTTTCTGGAAAGCTGTGACACCGGCACGCCGTGAGGCCCCATCAGAGAGTGTTATGTGAAGATCGTCAGCTCCGAGACATCATCGATTGACATCCGTCTGACCGAGTCGGTGACAACTGCGAGCGGCGGGATTGGTGACCGGGGCGGAGTACGGCTCACCATCACCGCCGATAACGAGTCAACCGGACTCGGCGAGTCAGCGCCGATCCCGGGTATTGCAGGCCCTCGGCTCGAGACGATCGCCAGTGAGATCGATGCCTGGTCGACCGAGGCAGTCGGAAAAGATGTGCAATCAGCGCTCGACGGTCTCGAGGACGCCACGCTTTCACCCCTCGCTCGGTTCGCCGTGCACACGGCGTTGGTCGATCTCATCAGCCAGGCGGCTGGCGCACCGCTGAGCCAGTGGCTTCGTGCAGGATCACCTGCTGTCGTGAACGTCAACGGCCTCGTTGCCGAGTCCAATCCAGGTGCTGTTCATTCACACGTCTTGGAGCTCGCGAGATTGGGCGTCCGATGCGTGAAATTGAAGGTGGCCGCCGAAGAACCAGCGCTCGACGTGACCCGAATCATCGCGGCGAGCGAGGCCGGCGGACCCAACGTCGAACTGCGATTGGACGCCAATCGTGCGTGGGACGCCGCAACTGTGCAACGAGTGGTCGGTCGCGTTGGCAAACACCGGATCTCCTACATCGAGGACCCAACCCCGACGCTGGGTGAGTACCGCGACATTCAAGACGCGATCGATGTGGCTGTCGCCCTCGACGTGCCGATCTCGAACGACCCTATGGTCGACATTGTTCGGGCGAACGTCAACGTCGTCGTGGTGAAACCAGCCGCGGTCGGCGGTGTTGACAGGGTGATGGATCTCGCCCGGAAGCTCGATGACACCAGATTGGTCGTTTCGTCGTCGATCGATCGAGAGGTCGCTCTTTCCGCAGCGATTCATGTGGCGGCAGCGCTTCCGAACGCCAACGAGGCACACGGCCTGGCGATTGGGTCGATGGTCCGAAATCTCCCCGAATCGTTTCTTGTGAGCGGCGGAACGCTCGCCGTGCCAACGGGCCCGGGCGTCTACCGCTCACGAAGCTGACTGTCTTTACCCGGGCATCCGTTCTTCACCCGCAGCGATGCTCCAGTGCCACGGCTCTGATTCGAGGTTCAGGAATCCGTAACGAGGCGCATGTTCGCTGAGCCACCGAAACGCCGGGTTGTCCTGCGATTGGATCGAGGACCCATTGAGGGTGAAGTCGATCGCACGGCCCTGTTCATGTTTCGAGAATCCTGGCCTCGCTGTCGGTGGAGCGCACTCGAACACGGGTTTGTGCCAGATGTCGTAGTCACTGCCGCCGCAATGAGCAGCTCGCAGTTCGATCTGTAACTGAATCGGTCGATAACCCCATCCACCGAGGTCGAGCCCCGCCTCGAACGCAGCGTCGTACAACGCCAGGGTCTGCTCGGCGAGATCTTCATGGACCTCGATCGAAAAGAACGGATCCACATCCCCAGGCACGACGACCGGCAGTTGTTCCCCGGTCTCCTCATCGATCTCTGGTTCGGGCAGCTCCCCATCTTCGTAGAAGTCGAGTCGGACGATCTTCTTGAGGTCGACGGGTGCTGGGATCTCTACGCCATTGGAGCGTGCGCTGACGGCGATTCGACGATTGATCGACTGTTGTTGATCGCGAATCCGCGTGGCCAACTCGACATCGCGCTCTTGGAGGATCGCCGCTTCGGCGATCTGTGCCTCGAGACGAATCTGTGCACCTGTCACAACACGTTCCTGCACAACAAGAGCGTCGTCGAGTTCCTTTACGCGCTCATCGACCTCACCGAGGCTCTCCGTTGCCTCAGCAGCGGCCTGGGCCTCGTCCTCGACAAGTTTCACGGCGAGGAGCTCGAGGGAGCGCAGGTGGTCTATACCGTCGCTCAACGAGCCTGTCTGGAGTTCGAGCAGGTGAATGAATCGGGCCGACTCGCCCGGGTCGTCGGAGAGGACGAGTTCAGTCATGTCATCGCTCCTCGATCCACCCTCACCGGTGAAACTCGAAACGGCGAGGTCGGTGAGGTGATCTCGCACCGCCGCCATCTCGTCGACCACACGTCGTTGTTCTTGCCGAGCCGTGGCGACTGACTCGCGGGCATCGTCGTAGCGGTCTTCTGCTTCTTCGAGCCGAATCTGTTGGAGCGAGACGAAGGCAGCGAGCTCATCGAGCGCCTCGGTCACTTCATCGACGGTTGCCGTGACGACGTCGATCTCTCCCACCGCAATCGCGGCGTCCTTCGCGACAAGGTCGCGCTCCTTTTGGAGGTCCTCCAGCTCTTCCACGTCGTCGTCCTGTGCGAACAGCTGAACCTGTGGGGCGACGAGCAGCAGAACCAACCCGACTGTGAGCGCGACAACAAGATGGAGGACACTCCGCCGGGAATGAGAGATCACATCTCCCAATCGCCCGCCGTCGGCGACTCATGAGCTTTTGCCGTTGTTCAGGAGCCGGTGGTTGACCAGTGCCACGGCTCGCTGGGGAGATTCACGAATCCCCATCGATGTGCGTTGTTGTTCAGCCAGACGAACCCGGGATTGGATCGTGAGGTCATCGATCCGCCGTTGTACGTAAAATCGATCGCCAGCCCCCGCTCGTGCATGGACTGTCCGGGACGTGCGGTTGGTGGGCGGCACGAAGAGGCCGGCATCTCCCACACGGCGTACTCGCTGGTGCCGCAGTGTTTCTGGCGAAGTTCGATTTGTTTGAGGTTCGACCGGTACCCCCAGCCACTGAGATCGACCCCATCGCTGCGTGCTGTGCTCAAGAGCTCATCGACCTTGCTGGCAATGTTCTTGTGGACATACAGACCCTGCACGTTGGTGATCTCGTCGGGTGTGGCAACCGGCGGACGATTGCGAGCTTGTTTGGCCGCAATCGCCGCGGCTCGACGTGCTGCTTCCTGACGGATTCGGCTCGCGATGACCTCTTCTTGGCGTTGAATCTCTGCTGCCTTTGAAGAACCCTGTTCCTCGAGAACTGCAGCCTCGGCGAGGCGAGCTTCAAGACGAAGTTCTGCAGCCATCACCAAGTCGAGCTGGTCATCCATCGACGCTTCGAGTTCCGTCGAGCGCGTCTCGGCTTCGATCTTGCCGTCGATCGCGGCCTGCACGGCTATTCGACGCTGATTGGAGACAACTTCTGCCTCCGCAATCAGCGATCGAAGCCGATCGATTCCATCGCTCAGTGAACCGGTCTGGAACTCGACCAGACTGCGTCGACGAGCGGCCTCGGAAGGATCATCAGACAAGAGCAGCGCCGTGAGATCCTCGCCGTTCTGACCAGTCTCACCAGTAAAGGATGCCACTGCAAGATCAGCGACCTCTCCCTGCAGCTCCTCGACCTCTTCTGCGATCTCTGCTTCACGAACTTCTGCGCTCACGACCTGTGCTTCGGCCGAACGAACTGCCTGATTGGCATCAGTAAGGCGAGCCTCTTGGAGATCCACCAGTGCATTGATGTCATCGAGCGCCTGCGCGAGCACCGAGAAATCCACGTTCGCTGCGTCGACCTTGACGGCCTGCGAGGCGGCTTCTTGCTGAATCTGTTCTCGCTGGTCCTTGAGTACTTCGAGATCCTCGACATCCTCTTGTGCGCCAGCTGGGAGCGTCACTGCCAAGATGACGACGAGAAACATCAGCGCGCTGCTGATCCCGCGTCGAAGCGGAGAGATACTGCCTGCGGTCACGACCCAGAAACTAGTCGCTCGTGCGGCTGTTACACGTCACCGACGGCGACCGGCACCGAATTTGGCCTGGATGGGGGCACGGTCACGTGTCACACGTCCGCGCCACGGTCTCAGCGGCCGTTCGTGCTCCAGTGCCAGGATTCGCTTGGCAGGTTTCGATACCCGTATTTCGATGCATTGTTGGACAACCAGGTGAAACACGACGATCCTCGCCAGCAGCTCTGAAAGTCGATCGCAAGTCCCCGTTCGTGCATCGATTGTCCGGGTCGAGCGGTCGGGATCCGGCACCGGGACGGTGACGCGTTGTAGACGTCGGGACAGCCGTTGATGACTCGGAGCTCAGCAGTTCTCTGCGGTGATCGGTAGCTGTACCCCGACAGGGTGACGCCATCACCTCGGGCGTCTCGGATCATCCGGGCCACGGTGTCCTGCACATCTCGATGCACCCAAAAACCCTCTGCTTCAAAAATGTCTGCCGCGTTTGCAGGCGGCGGTCGTGTGGAAGCGCGGCGAGCCGCCTCGGCCGCAGCCTTCTTCGCGACCTCTTCACGAATTCGTCGGGCGATGACCTCTTCTTGTTGCTGGATCTCCGCGGCTTTGCCGGCGTCGATTTCTTGAAGGTACTGCGCTTCGGCGAGTCGGCTCTCGAGACGAGCCTCCACATCGAGCACGAGTTCAACTTGGGCGTCCAGCGCGACATCGAGCTCTACCTGGCGGTTGACAGCCTCGGTTCGATTGACCACCGCTGCTTCCACTGCGCGTACGCGGTCAGATTCGACCTGTTCGGCCTCGGCGTCGAGGAGGCGCATCCGGTCGAGACCATCAGCGAGGTTGCCAGTCTGGAACTGCACGAGGCTTCGACGGCGCATTGCCTCGGTCGGGTCTTCACTCAGGAGAAATGCGGTCAGGTCTTGACCATTCTCGCCGGCCTCGCCGGTAAACGAAGCCACCGCGAGGTCAGCGACGAGCTCGCGGAGGTCCCCCATTTCGACGGTGATCTCCTCGCGCCTCTTCACGGCCTGATCGACCAACGTTTCGGCCGACCGAACCGCCTGATTGGCATCGGTGAGGCGTGCCTCTTGAAGATCCACCAGCGCATTGATGTCATCAAGGGCCTTCGCAACCACGTCGAAATCTGCAGTCGCCGCATCGACCTTGATTGCCGCACCCGCAACCTCGACCTGAATTCGTTCGCGTTCGTCCTTGAGATCCTCAAGCCGCTCTTCGTCATCCTGGGCGAACACATTGCTGACGCTTAGCAGGACAACGAGAGCTGTGAGCGCGACGCAAATCATGGCGCGCAAAGAGCGAGATCGAAGTGACACGTCAAAAGACTCGCAGGTCACCACGCACAGTGCAAAACGAACACATTCCCTCACTCGACGAGCGGACAGCGGAACCGCCCCCGGTCGGTCGCGACAACTAACCTCGGCCCATGATTTCAGAGATATTCGACGCGTCCAAGTGGTCTTCTATTGAGGGCTTCGAACAGCTGAACGACATCACCTACCACCGTGCCATCGACCACGGGACAGTCCGGATTGCATTCAACAGGCCTGAGGTGCGAAATGCGTTTCGTCCGCAGACCGTTGATGAGCTCTATCGATGCCTCGACCACGCGCGTATGTCGAGCAACGTCGGGTGTGTCCTCGTCACCGGAAATGGTCCGTCGCCCAAAGACGGGGGGTGGGCGTTCTGTTCGGGCGGCGATCAACGGATTCGGGGGCGGTCGGGGTATCAGTACGCGGAAGGCGAGACGGCCGACACGATCGATCCGGCGCGATCGGGTCGACTCCACATTCTCGAGGTGCAACGGCTCATCAGGTTCATGCCAAAGATCGTGATCGCTGTAGTGCCGGGGTGGGCCGTCGGCGGTGGCCACAGCCTTCACGTCGTTTGTGACCTCACCATTGCGAGTCGAGAACACGGCATCTTCAAACAGACCGACACCGACGTTGCCAGCTTCGATGGCGGGTATGGATCTGCCTACCTGGCACGAATGATTGGTCAAAAACGAGCTCGAGAGGTCTTCTTCCTCGGCCAGGATCACACTGCCGATGAGGCCGCAGCCATGGGAATGGTCAACCTCGTGGTTCCGCACGAGGAGCTCGAGGATGCCGCGTTGTCGTGGGGCGCAATGATCAACAAGAAGAGTCCCACGGGACAACGGATGGCCAAGTTCGCAATGAACCTCGTCGACGACGGTCTCGTTGGTCAGCAGGTATTTGCCGGGGAGGCCACGCGTCTTGCGTACATGACCGACGAGGCCGTCGAGGGTCGCGATGCCTTCCTCGAGAAACGCGAGCCAGACTGGAGCGGATTCCCCTACTACTACTGACTCAGCGCGAGAACGGTGACTCAGCGCGAGAACGGCCTAGCGGCCGTCCGGGTCGGCGAGAAACTCTCTGATGATCTCGGCCAGGACGGTGGGCTGTTCGAGCAGAACTCGGTGACGGGCGCCGCCAACATTCACTTCCTCGCTGTCGGGAATCGCATCGAGAAGTTCCGACGCCGGACAATGGCGAAGCATCGGATCGTCCTCTCCAACCACGACGAGGGTTGCGGCACGGATGGACGGCGCGACCGCCGTCAGATCTGCCTCGAGGATCGCTCGTGCCCCTGCCAGGAATGCGTCCTCCGGAGTGGTCGCAAGCATGTCTCGGGCCATCTCAAGCCTGTCGGGCACAGCTTCTCGCCACGCATCGGAGAAGAAGATCTCGTCGAGGGCGCCAAGAATGCCATCGACCCCGCTGCTTTCGACGCGTTCGATCGTTTCACGCCACCAGTAGCCGGGCCCCAACACCATCCCGACCGCCGCGAGCACCAACCGGTCGACGCGTTCGGGGTAGCGACCAGCAAGAACTGCGGCCACCAACGAACCCATGGACGATCCCACAACATGTGTCCGTGGAACCTCGAGTGCGTCGAGCACCGCCACTGCATCGCTGGCCAGATCGTGAACCTTGTACGGACCGACCGGTCCGACCGATCGTCCATGACCTCGAAGATCGTAACGAATCACCCAATAGTGCTCGGACAAGATGTCGATGAGCGGATCCCAGAACGACAAGGTCGTTCCCAGCGGGTTCAACAACAGAACCGCGGGACGACGATCGTCACCAGTCGTCTCGACATGAAGGGGAAATTCTGAGGAGAGCACGGTCGCCATGAGCGCAATCTACTGTCGTTGGATAGCGGACTGCTATAGCGGACTGCTCAGGCAGGCGCGACGGTGACAGCGATTCCCGACAGTTGCGATGTGCCCGACAACGGATCGACGACGTTGCTCGGAGTGAGCACGTTGACGTTCACGCCTGGACGCCGACTTGCAACCGCGAGCGACGTGCCGCTCAGGCTGTGGCCCCAGCCGTGCGGGATGCTCACGACGCCAGGTCGCACTCGATCGTCGATGTCAACCGGAATCTCGACGGAGCCCGACGAGGACGACACCACGGCCCCCGCCCCAGCAACCAGTCCAAGCCGCTGCGCGTCATCGGGATGAACCTGCATTGTGCAGCGCGGCTTGCCCTTCACGAGGATCTCGAGGTTGTGCATCCACGAGTTATTCGACCGCAACGTGCGACGGTTGATCAGTTGCATTGACTCGCCTGGGTCTGCAACAAGAAGCGACTCAAGACGACCAACGTCGCCCATCAGGTCGGGGTGGGCAAACTCGGGTCGGCCAGATGGCGTCAACAGCGCGTCGGGCAGTCGAGGTTCGAGTGCTCCCAGGTCGATGCCGTGGGGTTGTGCAATAAGTGCGTCAACGTTGAGACCTTCGGCCCGCCCGAACCAGTCACCCCATGGCCCTGAGCGAAGCATCACGTCGAGAATTCGTTCCGGGCCACGATGTTTGCTGACGGCATGCACGATCTCCTCGGCGGTGAGTCCATCGGGGGCCGCTGATGAATTGACCACCGACCCAACGGCCTGATCGAACAACAGCTGATCGACTATGGCTGCGTCGCCCCCCGTGGCACCTCCGCCCCCGAGCACCGAGGCAAGCCGGGCGAGTACGTCCCATTCGGCCAGTACGCCTTCGTCGAGCGGAAGTACTGGGCTCGAATAGTTGGCGACATTGCGGATGGCCAGGTTCGCAAACGCGAGGTCATAGTGCGACTTCTGGAGATGTGACGGCGGAGGAAGAATGACATCGGCATGTCGCGTGGTCTCGTTGACGTAACAGTCGACGCTCACCATGTAGGAAAGCCCAGAAAGCGCCTCGTCGAGGCGTCGGCTGTCAGGACACGACAGCACAGGGTTGCCAGCAATGGTCACAAAGGCTGTCAGGTTGCCCGCCTCGATCTCCTCGGCGAGCGCAGCCACAGGATGTTCGCCGAGCTCGATGGGAAGCTCAGAGACGGCCGTTCGTCGCCTTCCAAGCGATTGCGCTGGCCCGAACGGACCGTCGCCGCGGGTATTCTTCGATCCCGTTGGATTCTTTGGAAACATCGCCCCGCCCGGCGAATCGAGGGCACCGAGCAACGCATTCACGACGTCGACGAGCCAGCTCGCGGTCGTCCCAAACGGCGTGACTGTGGTGCCGATTCGCGCATACACGCACGGGCGTTCCGCTCCAGCAAGCTGCAGGGCTATTTGGCGAATGACTTCCTCGCTGATGCCGCTGGCCACAGCCACCGATGCCGGCGTGAATGCGGCCAACGAATCGACCACGATCATGAGCGTGGCCTTGTCGTGCTCGTCGGGCCGAGCAACACCCTGAGACACGAGCTCGGTCGCGATGGCGGCCAGGAACAAACCGTCGGTTCCGGGGCGAATTGCGAGGTGTGTGTCGGCCCTTTCGGCGGTCTTGGTTCTCGACGGATCGACGACGATGAGACTGCCACCACGGTCCCGCAGTGAGTCGAGGCGTCCTGGCCAGTCCGGGGCGGTCGCCAACGAACCATTGCTCACGAGCGGATTCGCTCCGAGAATCATCAAGAGGTCGCTTCGATCGACGTCGGGAACCGGAATGGTGAGTGACGAACCGTAGATGAGGCCACTCGCGACCTCACGCGGACGCTGGTCGACCGTCGAGGCGGAGAAGATCCTTCGCGAACCCAAGGCAGACGTGACGGCGCGGCTATAAAGCAACAGGTCGAGCGAATGAACGACCGGGTTCCCAAGGTAGATACCGCTCCCCTCTCGGTCCGTGCTCGAGAGCACGGGAAGAAGGTGCTCGGCAATGTGTGCAAAGGCCTCGTCCCACGACGCTGGCTCATGTACCCCGTTGCGTTTGATCATGGGCTGACGAAGACGGTCGGGATCGTCATGGAACCGTCCCAGGGCTGTCCCTTTCGGACACAAGAACCCCTGTGAGAACACGTCGTCGCGGTCGCCATGGATGCGACTGACCGCTCCGTCCGAGAGCTGCAACTCCAACCCGCACGTAGCCTCGCAAAGCGGACAAGTACGAAACACGGTCGTGGAAGCGCTCATGGCATCATCATGGCAGGTGTTGCTTCCTCCGGAGGGCGTTGCACGCAGCCGGCTCGCTTCGCCTGGCCACGCCGGAGGCGGGCGGAGAAGGCTGCGTGCAACGCCCCCGCTGGAGGCGAAGACGCAGTGCCGCAAGGCCCACGAAGAAGTGAGCGAAGCGAGATTATGAGTGGGCCGTACAGGACTTGAACCTGTGACTTCCACCATGTCGAGGTGGCACTCTAGCCAACTGAGTTAACGGCCCGAAGGTCGATCAGGATATCAGGGCAATCGCCGATGCGTGCCGACTACCGGATGCCAATCCGATGCACGACTCCGCCCAGGGTCATCGCTGCTGCTCCTGCAAGCACGACAAAAAATCCAGCGGCCAGTGACGTGTCAGAAGCTTCACTATCGAGAAGCACGCTGACGGCCGTGAGACCGACGACGACAAGACCGACCAGGCCAGCGATGATCGCCACGATCTTGGGCACGATGTGGTGGTAGCCCACGTAGAACGGTCCGGCGGTCGCTGACCCGAAAATACCGGCGATAATCGTGGCGATTCCATCTCCGCGGTCCCAGCCTGTCTGGACGAGCGAACCAGATGTCCAGTCGAGGAAGGTGCCGACGATCATCGCGACTCCAGCACAGAACAGGGCGGCGGCGAGAACCCGACCGAAGACGTTCACGTCAGGTGTCGGTTGGGCCGTGGGAATGATGGCGAGCTCTGTCGAAGTCGACAGCAATAGGCCCGTCGACGAACGAAGCGGCGAAGGGCGCTGAGTCGCTGGTGGATCGCGATCGATTTCGAGTTCGAGTTCAACTGTTCCGTGGTCCACCACGACGTGTGGGGATGCTGATTTCTTTCGCGACTCGGTCACCGACGGAGGGGCTGCGCCGTCGAAGACCGGACGTTCCGCGACCGATCCGAAGTCACTCGACGCAACGGAGAACGACGGTGCGGTGGCCACGTTTTCTGTTTCGAGATCTTCCTTGCCGTCGTCGAAGGAGATCGGTGTGGCGCCTGTGTCCACACTCGTTCGGTGGATGTCGAACAACGGTGTCGAGATTTCAGGAGCATGTTCCTGGTGGAGCTCGACAGAGGGGAACTCTGGCGCTGCCTGTTCCTCGATCGGACCCTCCGGTCGCAGTTCAGCAACGACAGGTTTGGTTGGAATCTCCGGAGGTATGAGCACCTCAGGTTCGGGCATCTTTGGCAGAGGAGGCGGGACCGCAGTGAATCGTTCGCGATACGAGTTGTCGGGATGACGGTCCGGCGGATACCACTTTCCGTCTGACGCCATCCAGTAGCCAGGACCCTCAAAGACGTCACTCATGCGTGTTCTCTTTCTGCATGATTGGCTCCTTGCAACGTGGCTATAAACGATTCCTTGGCATATGGAGCGCCGGGCGGGATTTGAACCCGCGACTGTACGGCTTTGCAGGCCGTTCCCTTGGGCCACTCGGGCACCGACGCACGACTGACAAGAATAGCGGGTCCGAGTCCAGTCCAACACTCGGGCCTCCAGAGCGACAGGACTCGGGTCTGCGGTGTGAGAACACTCGGCTCTGCCGAGCGGGCAGTAGAGAGTCGCAGCGTGTGCGTCCGAAGGCCCCTCCGCGCTTCGGGCGCACACGCTCGTGCGACGGAGAACCTGATCGATGAATCGACCCTGTTCCCACTCGAATGGAAACCGTAGAGTTCGAATCGCGAAATGTCTTCGCGCCCCCCCGTGTTCGACACCATTCCGTCACACTTTTGTTACGAGCGACTACCCAGCGCGCGAAAAATGCGTGTGCGGGTTGCCCTCAGAGAAGACAACCCGCACATTCTGGAGCGGACGACCAGATTCGAACTGGCGACCCTCACCTTGGCAAGGTGATGCTCTACCAACTGAGCTACGTCCGCGAGGCCCCAAATCGTAGCAGGGAGATTCTCAGTCCCCACTCGCTGGGCGAAGATCGATTCGCAGAGTCAGTACCCCGTCATCGAGATCGACGGCAGCGTCCCCGATGATTGCGAAATCCTGGAAATCTGTCTGTGCTTGCGCGATGAACATCGCCCGCTCGTCTCCGCCCACCGGGGGCAGGTTTCGTTTCTTCACCGCGGCGGCACGTTCCCTAAATCGAGCGACCATTTCGACTGCATCGAATGATTCCACTACACGTCTCCTTCAGTTCGGCGCTCGTCTTGATGCGACGTGGCACTGTTCGGCCCCACATGGTGCATTCGGCGCGGGCGAGTCAACCACCAGAATATGGCCGTCGCCACCAACGACACGCATCCCAGGGCAACCAGTGTGAAAACAAGCGGTCCGAGCCGGCCGTCAGTCTCGCGGATGTTGATGATCTGCGTCTCGCCTTCATCAACCTGCGCGCTCACGAGCAGTCCGTGCAGCGCTATCGATGAGGCGACGACGCTGACGGACACGCCACGACAGTACCCGGTCACGATTGGTGTCCAGGACACCACCAGGTCGTGCGTCCCCCGACGGTGTCGCGTTTCATGTTCCCATCGCCGTTCGGGCAGGCCGCCCCCGCAACTCTGTGCGGAAACGAATCACCCATGTGCGACCCTCCGCGAAGACTCAACTCCTCGACTGTCGAGCGGATCGTGGCTGCGAGCGTTGACACACGCGAAGAAGAGAGCTCCTCGGCTGCACGGTGGGGGGCAATACCGGCCCGCCACAGAATCTCGTCGACCAACAGATTTCCTAAGCCAGCGATTCTCGATTGATCGAGCAGCACAGACTTCACTGCACGATGGCGGCGCAGAAGTACTGCTGCAAGTCCGTCGGCGTCGATCGTTGTCGCCTCAGGTCCGAGCACCGACGTATCGGGGTCAAGTTCGACCGAACCCAGACGACGTTGATCACGAATCGTCACGCTCGATCCCCCGATGCCAAGAACGAGTCGGTCCCAGTCGGGATTCACACGGGCGGAGGCGTACTCCAGACGATCGATCGGTCCAACTCCATCGACGAACAACATGCCGGTCATCCCAAATCGAATTCCCATCGTGGCGGACCCGACCTCTGCCCTCGTGCAGCCAGCCTGGCTGGATGCGCGGAGACCTATGTCGAGCAGGAGAAGTTTGCCGTGCCGCCGCGTTCCGATGAGCCGACCGCCCCGAAAGACGTCCAGAACCTCCACGGGGGTGCCGCGCGGGCGCACAAACTCCCGGTGGCGAACATCGAGCGTCGTCACCGAGCAACCGAGCAACGGATCGAGCGCTCGGCGGTATTGCTCGACTTCGATTAACTCCGGCACACGAACTCGTTAGTTCGTCTCGACGCGTACCTTGGCAAAGAAGTCTTCAAGGAGCGGAGCGAGCTTGTCGTGTTCGACGAGGAAACCATCGTGCCCAAAGACCGATTCGATCGTGTGATATGCGCAGGATCGACCGTTCCGGCTCAGCAACTCAGCAAGCTCGGCCTGTTGGTGCGGTGGGTACAGAAAGTCCGAGGAGACGGACACGGTCATTGCGGTCCCGGTGAACGACGCGAGCGCGTTCGCTGGTCCACCGCGCCCTCGGCCGACATCGTGCAGGTCCATGGCTCGATTCAGGATCAGGTAGGAGTTTGCATCGAAGCGGTACGGAAACTTCTTTCCGTGGTGGTCGAGGTACGATTCGACCTCGAATCTCCCCCACAGATCGAATCGATCGAGCCGGTCATGGGGGTCGCGGCCAAACCGCTGCGCCCACTCTTGATCCGATCGATAGTGGATCAAGCCGATCTCTCGAGCCACGGCGAGCCCATTCCCTGGGCCCTGTTCCTGGTCGTAGTAGTCACCCCCGTTGAACCACTGATCGTTCGCAATGGCCAGGCGACCAACCGCAGACCAGGCAATCTGCTGAGCGCTCGCCGCCAAGGTTGTGGCGACCGGAGCGATCGACCGGACTCTTTCGGGGTACATGGCTGCCCATTCCAGAACAGCCATTGCGCCCATCGAACCTCCGACCACACTGAACCAACGCTGGATTCCGAGTGCGTCGGCCAGGCACACCTGGCTGCGGACGATGTCGCGATTTGTGACCTGAGGAAATGTCGAACCGTAGGGAACTTCTGTTCTCGGATCGATCGAGGCAGGACCGGTGGAACCCTGACAGCCGCCGAGCACGTTTGCGCACACGACAAAATATTCATTGGTGTCGATGGCTGCTCCGGGCCCGACGATCCGTGACCACCAACCCTCAGGCGTGTAGGTGCCGCCACCTCCACCGGTGACGTGAGAATCGCCAGTGAGTGCATGACAGATCAGAATTGCGTTGTCGCCACGCTCGTTGAGCGCTCCCCACGTCTCGTACGCAAGGGTGACCTCCGGGAGCACGCCACCGCCTTCGAGAGCAAGCGGACGAGGAAGCGTGACAAATCGGCGAGCACCTGGATTGTCGCCCACCTTCCAGGCTCCAGTCACGGGGAACGACTCGGGCCAGCCTCGACGAGACGCCACCGATGGGTGGTCACCATCTTGTGTCATCGTCGAACTCCCATGACGCCAGTATTGTCCAAGACCACGGCGAACCAATACTTAGTATGCCGTATCGGTGAAACCCTCAGGCGGGCCAAGGCGTTCCCACCACCACTCGATCACCGAAGAATCACCACCACCGCCGTACGCCTCCATCATTGCGTCACCAAGACCTCGCAACGCCATCCAATAGGCAGCCATATCGTGCTGGCTCGACGCCGCCTGAGCCTCGGCCGCCCGGAGCGCGCCATGGTCCCACGCGTCACAGACGGCCGGTAGAGGTAACGCTGCGACTTCGCTCGCCCGGACCCGAAAGGCGTTCGAACTCAGACCAGAGCCTGCTGACCGCTCTGCCAGCCAAGCGCTAGCCCACGGCGAGGCGATGACCGCAACAAGGCGCCAGAGGTCGTCTTCATTGAGTGGCTCGACGCTCAGCGCTGGTACGGAGGGAAGCAACGTGCCCAGTGGGTCAGCAACAGCCTCCAGAACCTTGGTCTGTGAGGCGAGGAGAATTTTCGGTACACATCGATCCCTGAACCATTCGCGCACCGCAGCGTCCTCGATCGCCTCCAGATCGACGATCGGCGCATCCCATTTCACGCCAGCAAACTTCACCGCCCTCGTACCCCAACGTAGCCAGAGCGGGTCGATCGCTCCTGCCGTGACCAGTCGAAGTTCTCGTTGCGCAGCTGACGCGTCGCCGTCGACCCCTTTCATCTCGCCGACCGCCCCATCGAGTCCATAGAAGTGTTGGCGAAACCCTGCGGTCACGCTTGCGAGGTCACCGACGACCCCCATCGCAGGTGATGATCGAACAACGGGGACACCCCGGGCGGCCGCAAGTAATGGCGACCACGAACCATCCGTGGGCCGGCGAGCAACAAGCTGACGTGTCGACCCCGTGACCACGATCGTGCCCTCGTGTGACGGCTCGCATGCGGTGAACACCGGAGCCACGACATCGACAGCTGCTGCGAACGACTGGCCTTCGTCGATCCAGAGCAGGGCGAGCGAGCCAAGTCGATCGGCCGAAGCCCGCACACGTTGTGCATCGCGAGCTGCGAGGATCGATTCCGGTAGGACCAGTGCAACGACGGCCTTCGATCGCATCCGCGAGAGCGCCAGGTGCAAGAACAATCCGCTCTCGTCGACATATCCGTGAGCAACGTCATTGAACTGCACAAGCAGTCGCTCACGACGCGGTGAATCGCGAGAGGTGTCTGTAGTGAGCTGGCCAAGAAATGGTGGATTACCGACGATGAGATCAAAAGAGGTCGGCCAACTCTCAGGAAGATCGAGAAGTGCGTCCCCGCAATGTACGACCGGTGTTGCGTGTCCAGCGCACCACAACTCGAGGGCTGCCGCGCAGACTTCGAGTGCGATCGGGTCGATGTCGCTGGCGTAGGTGTTCTCCACGATCTGCGCACGCGTCTGGCTGGTGTCACGTTCGATCCGTCGAGCTGCAGCGAGCAAGAAGGCACCACCCCCGGCCGCAGGGTCCCAGACCGTGATGTCAGATCCAATCGATGCGAAGTCAAACTGGTCAGCAGCGCAGCCGACAACAATATCGGCTACGCCAGCCGGAGTGAAATGTGCGCCTCGAGAGCGCCGCTGCGGCGATGCCATCAACTGCTCGCATGCCATCCCGAGAAGGTCAGGAGTGCAGATCGCTGGCGCAAGCGATTCCACGATCTGGGCAAACGAAATGTCGTTGTTGGCATCGGCAAACGCGGTCGGTGTGGGTACCGACATCACATCGGCAATACGACGAACGAGGTGCCGAAGAATACTGCGAGTCAGATGGCGATCGGGGGCCATCGGAAGCCGCGACCAAAGGATCGCAGCATCATCGGGCCCGGGAGGCCTCAGATCGAGGGATCCCATCCCGCCAGGTCCGCAAGGCGAGAGTCATTCGAGAACATCTCGACCACGGGAATGTTCAGCCCAAGACGCTTTTGCATACGTCGGACCTCGAGTTCCTCGTTGTAGAGCACGAGGGTGATCACGAGCCCTTTGCTCCCGGCCCGGGCTGTACGGCCCGACCGGTGCAGGTAGGTCTTGTGCTCTGATGGCGGGTCGAAGTGGATCACCACGCCAACGTCGTCGACATGGATGCCTCTCGCTGCGACGTCGGTCGCCACCAGGACGGAAAGTTTGCCGTCGCTAAAATCGTTGAGCGCCTTCTCCCTGTGGTTCTGACGCAGGTCGCCGTGGATGGCAGCAGCATTCACCCCAAGGTCTTGGAGTGAGCCCGCGAGTCGATCGGCCATGTGTTTCGTCGCCGTGAACATGATCGTGCGATCCGTCGATTCCGAGATGGCCGCGGCAACCTTGATCTTGTCCATGGCGTGCACCTGGATGAACCGGTGCGTCATCTCATCGACCATGACCTCGGGAGATTCGACCTCATGGAAAACGGGATCGGTCTGATAACGGCGGACGAGGCTGTCGACCACACCATCGAGTGTGGCGGAGAACAGCAGGGTCTGGTGTTGATTCTTGGCTTGACGAAGAAGCCACTCGACCTGTGGGAGAAATCCCATGTCGGCCATGCGGTCGGCCTCGTCGACGATGACATGTGTCAGGTCCTCGAGCGTGACTGCCTTACGTTCGACCAGGTCGATCATTCGCCCTGGAGTAGCGACGACGAAATCGATGCCCTTTTCGAGTTTGGTGATCTGCCTCTCGATGTTCGCACCGCCGTAGACGGCCGTGATCCTCACGCCGCGAGACTTCGCGAGTGGCTCAAGTTCTTCGGCCACCTGCACTGCAAGCTCTCGGGTGGGGACGAGCGCAATGGCGAGCGGCCGCTTCGGCTTCGCCGTGCCAATTCGTTCGAGGACAGGAATTCCAAAGGCCAGTGTCTTGCCCGAACCGGTCTTTGCCTTCCCGCACACGTCGAGGCCTTCGAGCGCATCTGGGATGGCGATTGTTTGGATGGAAAATGGTTCGGTGATCCCCCGCGAAGCAAGTGCGGCGCACAGATCATCCGATACGCCGAGGTCGGCGAACGTGGTTGTCATGTGTTGTCTTTTCAAGGTTTGTTGAAGTCGCAATGCTACTGGCAGTGGGGGCCATGTCTCGTCATAGCGACGAGAGGTCGCGGCGCAGCACATTCAGGTGATGATTCGGCCGTCCTTCACGATCACGCCTTCTGACTCGAGAAGTTCGCTGTGTCGTTGTTCGAGTCCAGGGACAAGACGGCCAGTGGAGGTGACGATCCGCCACCATGGGAGGTCGTCGGAGATCCGAAGGATCCGGCCGACCGCTCGCGCTGCACCGGGAAAACCTGCCTCGGCGGCAACCTCGCCATAGGTCATGATCTCTCCGGGACGCAACGCACGGAGGACTTTGACCACCTCGGTCTCAAAACCAGAGGGGTGTCCCACGTTTCAGTCCTCAGCTGACTCGAGACGAACCAACTCCACGGACGCGGCGATACCTGGCACCTGCCGCTCACCAGCTGCGACCGCCCGTGTGTTGACCAAGAGCGAGGTCATCATCGATCGTGGCGCCAGAATCTCGTCGTCGCCAGCCAGGTCGCTCAATCGTGATGCCAGGTTCACTGCTTGGCCAATATGGTCGTCGCCTTCGAACAGGATCACATCTCCGGAGGCCACACCCGCCCGCAGGGGCATGGAGGTCGTTTCCCGATTGGCGTCGATCATGGCGACCACGGCCTCGATCACCGGTTCGGGTTCGACCCCGACCAACATCGCACCGTCGCCGAGCCACTTGGCAATTCGGACGCCGTGCACCGACGCTAACTGTCGGATGCTTCCGCGGATCTGTTCGAGCACCTGCACCGCGGCTGCGTCGCCCTCGCGATCGGTGAAAGCCGTGAAACCTGAGACGTCGATGAACGCGAACGTACGTTGCCCCCGTGTCCCCCCGCCAATACGAACCA
>RCNE010000220.1_pt1 | contig 29988 bp, 23 predicted proteins | sample 2041361 | NCBI WGS metagenome assembly RCNE01 (sample SAMN09708229, study PRJNA481090) | Marine sediment metagenome, whole genome shotgun sequencing project. | reverse complement strand
GGTCACGCTCTCACCGCCGGCGGATCGACCCGAGAAGGGCTCGACGCCGTAGATCACCGGATCGCCGAGGATCACCGAGGTCGAAATATATGCAAAGGAGGACACATAGGTTTTGTTTTGGGCATCTGGGGTTCCGACCCCTACCGATACTCTCACATCGGCAAGCACGGATGCGCCGGGGTCGGAAGCAGCGGGCGTGATGATCGTGATCGTCCCACCGCTCGACGCCGGAACGCTTGATACCACATCGGTAACGATGGCCTGGTACTGGAGGCCCTGGATGGTGAAAAAGACCTCTGCCGGCGCCGCGATTCCCTTACCGGTGAGCACGACCTGCTCACCGCCGGCAAAGGAGCCCACTCCGGGGTTGATGTTCCAGATTTGAAGTGTGTCGGAGTTGTCTGGGTTTCGATATGCAATCTGGATCTGCCGGGTGACCGTCTTGACTCGCGCCTGGACGGCGTAGGTACCCGGATCGGCTGCATTGAACCCGATGGTGGCTTCACCACCGGTAGACAAGACGGTCGCTAACGTCTGACCGTTGGAGAACAAACCACCGTTGGCGGTGAACTCGACCTGGGTCCCATCGGGTGCCGGCGCGCCATTGAGGGAGACGGCGGCTGTCACTGAGATCGGGATGTCGACGATGGGACTGCTGTTGCCGGCTTCAAGCGAGGTGATCTGCCACACGTCGCCGCCCGGCGGCGGTGTCACCGTCGGCGGTTTCGGGCTCCCGCCCGAACAGGCCGTCAGGAATACCAGACCGCACAGAATGAGACAATTGAAGAAACGCTTCATGGCTCCGGACCCCCTACCCGTCACGGGCTACCGCAGAAGAAGTTGTATTGAATGGGAACCGGCACAGAGGCAACGCTCTTGCCGGAAATGGTTTCGCCGAAGAGTTGCAACACGAGCCGCTGGCGGATGTTCCGATTCGCGGTCTCGGGATCGACTCCGCCGTTTTGCGGCAGCAGATACGCGAGCGGAATCTCGTTGAGATACTCAACCGGATAGACCCGCCAGTTATCAAGACCATTGGTCCCACCCGCGGGGACGATGATGCCCTGATCGAAAATCGCCTGAGGCGATGCCGTAGTGCCGCCGTCATTGCGCTCGGGGGTGATCACCCAGCGGAGGATCCGTACATCCTGCGCGCTACCCAGGGACGTGCCCGGCGCCTTCGGATTCGACGTCACATCCATCGACTCGATGGTGATATCGGCGCCCAAGGTGTTGCAAACGTCGATATCGGGGTTGTACTCCTCAATGTCGACGGTGATGTAGACCGCCGCCTCGGTGTCGTCGAGGGTGCTGTTCCCGCCGCAGGAGCCGAGCAACAGCACGGCTGCGAGAACAACTCCGGCACTCGTGATGCGTTTCATCCGACCCTCCCTCAGTACTTGACGATGCGTGGTGTGATGAAGATCAGGAGTTCATCGTGCCGTTTGAAGGTCCCCTTGTTCTTGAACAGACTTCCGAAGATCGGAATCTTGTACAGACCGGGGATCCTGTTTTCGTTTTCCTGATCGTTGATTTGGTAGATGCCGGCGATGACGGTCGTTCCGCCATCCCGCACCAGGAGCTGAGTCTGCGCGTCGCGAGTAAAGATCGGGACGTTGTTGCCGCCCACGACGGCGGCAGCCAGCACCGCTTCCTGTTTCTTGATGTCGATCTCGAGGTTGACGGTTCCTTCAGCGGTGATCTGAGGCGTCACCTGGAGCCGCAACGTAGCATCCACGTACTGAACCGTCACCGTGTTGTTGGCCACGGTCTGGACCGGGATCTGGAGACCCGACCGGATGGATGCCTGCATGAGGTTCTGGGTGGTCACCCGCGGTGTCGAAACAATTCGCAGGAGACCATCCGTCTCCGCCGCCGAGAGGAGGAAATCGAGGTTGAAGGTGTTGAGAATGTCGCCGAAGCTGAAGGCCAGGAATCCCTGGTTGCCGCGGGCGAGTTGGACATCACCGGAGACATCGATTGAGTTCGGAAAGTCGAGACCGGTGTCGTTGCCGTGTTCGGCGTTCATCACACCGTCGAAACCCCAGCTCACACCGAGTTCACGCGAGAAGTCGCGGGTGGTTTCAACAATGCGACCCTCGATGACCACCTGCGGGGTGGGCTGGTCGAGGCTTTCAATGAGCCTCAGGACGCCCTCGACCCGATCCACGACATCGCGGATGATAAGGGTGTTGGTGCGCTCGTCGGTGGTCACCGTGCCGCGATCGGACAGAAGATAGCTGTCGTTGGACAGGAGGCCGGAGACATAGCTCGCCTTGGCGTATGACAGAGGTTTGAGAACGGTCCTCAGAGGTTTGGCGGCCTCACGTTGTTTGTCGAGGTTTGCCTTGGCCGACTTTTCCCCCGCCAGTTTTGCGTTCGTCGCAACTCTCAGTACGTTGTTTTCGAGGACATAGTCGAGACCGTTGATCCGCAGGATCAGATCGAGAGCCTGGTCCCACGGCACATCCCTCAGCTCGACAGTCACCGAGCCGCCGACCCCGGGATCGACGATGATGTTCAACTGCGTCAGCGCCGAGAAGGTCTTGAGCACGTCGCGTATATCGGCGTCCTTGAGGCTGAGGCTGATGGGTTCACCGGTGAACTGCTGCTCTTGAGAATCCACCTCGGTGGTCTCGTAGGTGTCGGCCCTGGTGGTCGGAGCGTTGAGAACCTGCGCCGCCGGCGCGTGCTCGATCATCTGTGACGGGTCGGCCACGAAGGGGCTGCGCTCAGCCACCGGTTCTTTCTCGACGACGACCTCGGCGGCCCAATCGGACTCAACCGTGTTCGGCTGCGCCCAGTCATCGGGGCTTTCGCTCTCTGCGGTGTCAGGAAGCTCGAAGAGAGTCGACGACACAACCGCCTCTTCCACTCCAGGCTCTTCCACCACCGGCTTGGTAACCGCCGGCGACTCGTAGTTCGACTGCGTTGCCGGCTCGATGTCGTTTCGGGCCACCACGTACTCGGTCTCGGTGACGATCTCGTTTCTGGTGACCACCGTCTTTTCCGACTCGGGAAAGGTGCCGCCGATATCGGTCACGCGGATCACAGCTCCGTCGGTCGTCTCTTCAAAGACATAACGGGCCTCACCGTCGAGATCGACGACGATCCGTGTCACGGGTTCGGGCACGGTTCGATTCTGCGCCACCCGAACCTGCCGAACCGGGCCGGTTCCAACCGCGAAGATGCTGCGATTGAACCGCTTGATAACCCCTTGAAGATCGATCACCAGGCGATCGGGATCGGGAAGCGTGAAGGCCGTCCCGGAGAGGGCGCCATCACCCTTGAGCTCGATGACGACTCCCTGACTCGATCCCACCGGTATGACATCGAAAAGATTCGTTGCCCCGGTCAGAGGAGGCGCGGGTTCAACCGCCGCCACCACCGCCACGAGCGGTTCCCGGCTCGGCTCCGGCTTTGTCACCGGGCCGGCGTCCGATGTGAAGGACGTGAAAACCAGGTCCAACCCAGCCGAAGCCGTGTCCAGCCGAAGCTGTGACGGTTCCACGAGCCACACCGTCAAGCGGGTGACCCTCTTGCCGAACTCGTCAACCTTCGAAAGCTCAGCTCGCTCGATCCCAAAAGCGGGTTCGACCAAAGTCCCGGAACTCTGCTCCCACTCAGCCTCGGGCATTTCAATCACCCACACACCCGGCTGGGGAGAGTAGTGGACCGTCTCAAGAGCGTCATCGGTCCGCAGGTGGATCACGGGCCCAGACGACCCTGCTTCCGCCGTCAGCCCGTGGAGCGTCGGCAGGGAAGCTGCCGCGTTGCCGGGACACAAGCATCCCAACAGCACGCAGATCGCCGCCACTACCAGGACGCGGACGTTCATGTTCATCATGCCATCCCCCAATTCGATATCACTCGAACGGCTAATCCGTGAACTCACGTACGATATCCTCGTACGGTTTGAGCTGTTTCGGGTCGTTCGACTGCTTTCTGAAAACAATGCGGTCGAAATGAATTTCCTTGACCTCTCCGTCATAGAGCTTGGTGCCCGGCCGGAGAATGTAGGAGATACTGTCTCGCCCTTGACAGAACGCGAGGATTCCGTTGGGCGTGTCGATGATCCCCTCGAGCCTGATTTCATCCACCATCATCCCCGGCAGACCCGGCGGACGCGGTTCCGAATCGGCATCCTCAGCCTGTCGGAACCCCTCGTTGAGCGATCGGAAAGGATCGCGGCGGCCGGCCGGATCATAGGAGAAATTCTCGCCCTGGAGCATTTCCCGTTCACCACGCAGGATCTGTTCGATGGCCGAAGTGTCGATCTCTTCTTCGCCGAGGCTGTCGGCGGCGATGCCTTGAGTGGCGGGCGCATCATCCTGCGCTTGAGCGGGAATCGCGACGACACCCGCGGCCGCAGCCGCCACGATGCATATCAAGAGTTTGGTGATCTTCATCTCTCAGCCCCGCTCATTCCTTGTAGATAAAGGTTCGCTGGGTAAAGGTTGCTTGAATCGTGTAGCCCCCGGAACCCTTGCCCCTGATCGGCGAGACGACAAGATTGTCGACATTGATGATCCGCGAGAATCCACTCAGCCGATCAAAGAAGAGACCGAGTTCGTGATACGTCCCGTCGAGGCCCACCGTGATCGGGCGCTCGAGGAAGAAATCTCGATCGACGTCCTTGCCGGGCACAAACCGGGTGAGGCGGAAATTGCCGCGCTCGGTGAGATGCTTGAGACGTTTGATGAGATCGTCGGTCTCGCGCTTGGTCGGCAGAATGCGGCGAAGACGATCGAGATCGAGCTCGTAGTTGCGAATATCCTCTTCGAGGCGCGGCAGGTCGGCCTTGGCCGCGAGCCCCTTCTCGATCTCGCGTTCGAGTTCATCGATCGTGACCTGCGCCTTCTCACAATCCTCTTCAATGGGCTTGAACACATACATCTGCAGCACCACGAAAAGCGCGACGCCGAGCACGAGCCCGACCAGAAGGGCGACCCACCAAGGCTTTTCGTTGAGATCAATAGCCATGGCTCATGACCTCCACATCATCAGGTTCCATTCGCCGGAGAGCTCGCTTTTTCGATCTCCGGCGGTTCATAGGTGAAGACGGCCGTCAGGGTGAAGCTGAAGTCATCCCCCTTGCGAGCGAGGTTTTTCACGACCGGCTCTTCGAAGAACGGCGACGAATCAAGATTCGAGTAATAGTTGGCAACCGCGTTCTCGTCCATGGCTTCACCGGTGAGCGTGATCGCATTGCCGGCGAGCACGAGCTTGGTCAGCCAGACCAGATCCGGCAGGGCGCGAGACACCTCGTCCATGATGCGGACGGGACCGTGCTGCTTGTTCTTGAGGTCGTTGATGACATCGACCTTGCTTTTGAGCAGCGCCCGTTTCGTTTCGAGCTCTTCGACCTTGTCGATGAACGGCTGGAGTTCATTGCGCTCCACCGTCCGCTGGCGCTCGGTCGACTTGAGATCGGCTCGCTTGGACTTCAACAGGAACCACCACGTCCCGGAAACCGCGATTGCGATAGCGAGGACCGTGATAAGAATGATGTCGCCCTGTCTGGCGCCCAACGAAAACTCGGGTCGTTTTCGTTTGCTGACCGCTGCTGTCGGCGCCTCCGTAACAAGATTGATTTTGATCATCGGCTCAATCTCCGACGGTCCGTATTGCCAGGCCTACCGCCACAGCCATGGTCGGGGCGTTACGGTTGATCCAATCTGGATCAAAATCCGATTCGTTGTAGCGGATGTTTCTAAACGGGTTGAGCAACTCAACGTTGACTTGGAACCGTTCTTGGAGAACCGCCTCGAGGTTTTCCACCAACGCCCCACCGCCGGACAGCATGACCCGGTCAAGATGGTCAACGGATGAGGTGGCCACGAAGAAGTCGATGGTCTTCTGAAGCTCGGCGGCGAGATCCTCCGAAGCCGAACCCAAGACGCTGTCAACCTGTTGTTTCGAAACCTGACCGACTTCTCCGCCAAGCTTGAGTTTTTCCGCATCCTCTCGCGGCAGGTTGAATTCACGCTGGATGGCCTCGGTGTAGAGATTGCCGCCAAATGCCACATCACGCCAAAACACCGAATTTCCGTCGTGCAGGACATTGATGTTCATTACCGACGCGCCGACGTTGACCAATGCGACGGTTTCTCCGCGCGACGAATAGTTCGATTCGAAGGCATTCTGAACTGCAAAAACATCAACATCAACCAGCACCGGTTCTTTTCCGGCCTGGACGATCACCGAAGTGTAGTCGTTGATCCGATCCCTTTTCACTGCAACCAGCAGAACATCCATCGTGTCAGACGCGCCGGTTTCTAAAACAACGTAGTCGAGGTTCACATCATTGATATCGAATGGAATGTACTGCTCAGCTTCCCATTGAATCGACTCCGCGAGCTCGGCTTCGGTCATCGAGGGAAGTTGGATCTTCTTGATGATCACGGAATGGCCGGACAATGAGCCACCAAATTTCGAATTCTTGATCCCATTCTCCGAGATCAATCCGGTGAGTGCCTCGACCACCAAAGACGAATCCATGATTGCGCCGTCGACAATTGCCTCAGGAGACAGATCTGCAACCGCGGCGTGGACCAACTGAAATTCGTCGTTTTTGAGTGGCTTCAATTCAACGATCTTAATCGCCGCGGAGCCAACATCACAGCCGACAACTTGTTTTTTTCGCTTTCCAAACACGTCTCACACCTTATATCGCAGGAGTTCGAACGTTTCTAAACATCACACCTCTATGAGCCAGACTATCAAAAGGTCCATAGAGTGTCAAGAATAAGTGAAACCAGAAAAGTGTTAAGGAACGAATGTCACTTTCTTTTCGGATTTGAACTGTGATCTGAGTATTCGTGCGAAGTAGAAAAGGAAATCCCTTTCTCTGTTTTGATTCCATTTCTCTAACAAAATCAGTGTTGTGTACCTCACATTCACACACGGTTTTTTGTACATAAAGACCGAAAATGCGGTCATTCGGTAATGCGCGACCTTGCCATCCGGAGGCGTTTGTGCTATTAAAAGCGTCCCCTTTCTCTTGGGGACCTCGAGGAGGATCACTGAAATGGCGCAGCGATGTGAAATCTGCGGCAAGGGACCGATGACCGGGAGCAATATCTCCCACGCACACAACGTCACCAAACGACGCTGGAACCCCAATCTGCAACGAGTCAGGGCCGTGGTCGACGGTCAACCGAAGCGGGTGCGCGTATGCACTCGTTGTATTCGTTCGGGGAAGGTCACGAAGGCCCCTCGGCTCTAAAAACTATCTAAGCGATGTTCAACCGGGCGGCTACCAGCCGCCTTTTTGTCGTTGCTCAGGTTCGCGTTTTCGCCTGGCCACGTCGTTCGACGCGGCGCATGCCGTTGAGGTTTTCGAGATTCTTGAGGATACGATCGAGTTGCGCCGCATCCCGAACCGCGACGGTCATGGCGCCGAAACCCCGATCGTTGTGCTCGGTTCGAAGCTGGCAGCTCAGAATGTCGCTGCCCTCCGCCGCGATGACCTGCGAGATCGATGCGAGCATGCCAGAGCGATCGTCGAAGACCATGTCGAGTTCGATCTGGTTGGGCGACGCACCCGATGAGGCTGCGTTGCTCGCCCATCTCACTTCGATCTCGCGTTCCGGGTGGTACAGGAGGTTCTTCACATTTGGACAGGACCGTGAGTGAACGGCAACGCCCTTGCCGCGGGTGACAAAGCCGACAATCCTCTCACCGGGCAACGGCTTGCAGCATTTGGCAACATAGACCAGGAAATCTGAGTCACCGGTGACTTCCAGGGCCTGGCTTCCGGCGACCGAGACCTCGCGGGCGGGGGCGACGGGCACTTCACCTTCAGCTATGTCGTCCTCTCCAGGTATGAGCTGAGCGATGATCCCCGGGGCCGCCAGTCGCCCGAATCCTACGGACGCGAGCAGATCCTCCTCTTTGGCAAAACCGTGCGACGACAGGAGGCTCTTGAGTTCCTCGCCCCCGCTCAGCTTGCGCCACGAAACGCCGGCCTTCCTTGCCTCACGCTCGATGAGTTTGCGGCCGACCTCGACCGAGCGCGTTTTCTCCTCCTTCTTGAGCCAGCTCCTGATCTTCGAGCGGGCCCGATTGGTGACCACAAGGTTGAGCCAGTCGTGATGCGGCCGCTGCTGTGCAGACGTCGAGATCTCGACGATGTCACCATTCTTCAATTCGGTGCGCAGGGGAACCCAGCGGCTGTTGATGCTTCCGCCGACACAGGTGTGGCCAACTTCGGAGTGGATCCGATAGGCGAAGTCGAGGATCGTGGCACCACGAGGAAAAGAAAAGACATCACCGCGAGGCGTGAAGCAATAGACGTCATCGGGATAGAGATCGACCTTGATGGAATCGAGAAACTCCCGTGGTGAAGCACCCTCGGAATTGTCGAGCAGACCGCGGAGCCATGAGATCCGCGAATCCTCGCTTCCGGCGCCCTTGCCCTCTTCTTTATAGCTCCAATGTGCAGCGATTCCGAACTCGGCAATCTTGTGCATATCCCGGGTCCGGATCTGGATCTCGAAGGGATGCGCCTCCGGGCCGAGCACCGTCGTGTGGAGCGACTGGTAGGCATTGGGCTTCGGGATCGCGATGTGGTCCTTCATCCGGCCCGGAACCGGGGGCCACTGCTGATGGATCAGACCGAGAACCCCATAACAATCCCCCACCGTCTCGACGATCACCCGAAAGGCGAGGAAGTCGAAAACGTTCGCCACGTCCACATCCTGCCGGCGCAGCTTCTGGTAGACCGAGTACATGTGTTTGACACGGCCGTGGACACTCCCACTCAGGCCGTTGGCCAGCAGCAGACCTTCGATGATCCCTCGGATCTCGGCGAACCACCGCTCCGCCGCATCGGCGCGGTCCTTGATCTCGTGCTCGAGGCGCTCCCATTCTCTCGGGTGGAGATAACGGAAGCAGAGATCCTCCATCTCTATCTTGATGCTTCCGATTCCGAGGCGGTTGGCGATGGGCGCATAGATGTCGAGGGTCTCCTGCGCGATGGCCACCTGCCGGTCCGGACGGAGAAAGCTCAAGGTCCGCATATTGTGCAGCCGGTCGGCGAGCTTGACCAGGATGACGCGGACATCGTCCATCGAGGCCAGAAGAAGCCGCCGGAAGTTCTCCGCTTCGGTGGCCTCACGCGACGTGAACGAGCTTTCGAAATCAGACAGCTTGGTGAGCGCCACCACCAACCGGGTGACATCGGGGCCGAATTCGAGATCGAGCTCTTCGGCCGTTGTATCGGTATCTTCAAGGAGATCGTGCAGAAGCCCGGCGGCAATGGCGACCTCATCGAGCTCCATCTCGGCCAGCATCCAGGCCACGGTCAGCGGATGAACGAAATAGGCCTCGCCGGACCGACGGACCTGACCCTGGTGACGATTCGCCGCGAAGACATAGGCATGGCGAATGAGATCCTCATCCAGGTCGGGCCGGTAGAGCTCAACCCGGTTGAGAATGTCCTCGATGCGGATCTTCGCCGAGAAGTCCATCCAACCATTGTACGTTCAAGGGTCAAGTGCTTCGGTTTCGGTGCCCGCGTCCGCGTCCGATCCCGTTCCCGATCCCGGACCATCGCACCATCCCAGCCCACAGATCACACAGATGGACACAGATGACATCGCAAGGCGATACCCTCTCCCAAGCCCTCGTCCGCGTCCATGCCCGATCCCGTTCCCGTGATGCTCCGCTTCCGGATACTCCGCTTCCGACCACCCGATCCCTCGACGACCGTGACGAGTTCTCCGGAGCCACCTTTAGCATTGTTCGGCGACACAGCCGTGAATGCCGACGAGACTATGGTGCCGAACAATGCAAAAGGATGGCACCACGCCATACGTCCCGGATCCGCGATCGAAGCATCTTCCGGACCCGAAACCGTAACCGCCAAGAAAAACCCCGCGGCAAGCCGCGGGGTTGGATTTTCAGGTCTTTCTGTTACCCCTGCGATGGGGCTGACGGCTGAAAGCTCCCCCTACCGCCGTCCCTTCTTGCGTTTGCTTTCGCGACGGGCGGCAAGCAGTCGGTGGACCCAGAGCGCCACCGGTGAGGCGACAAAGATCGACGAGTAGGTCCCGACGATAATGCCGATGAGCAACACAAAGGCAAAGGTGTTGATCACATCTCCACCGAAGAAGTAGAGCGACAACACCACCATCAGCGTCGTGCCTGAAGTGATGAAGGTACGCGACAGGGTCTGATTGATCGAGGTATTCATCAGGTCCTCGAGATCTTCTCCCCGATGCAGCTTGAGGTTCTCCCTCACACGATCGAAGACGACCACCGAATCGTTGACCGAGTAACCGACGAGGGCCAGGAGAGCGGCCACCGTCGGCAGGTTGATCTCGCGGCCGGTGACGGCCAACGCGGTCAGGGTGATCAAGACATCGTGGAAGAGGGCCGCCACGGCGCCGATGCCGAACGGCAACTGGAATCGCAGCCAGATGTAGATCAGCATGCCGAGCAACGAAAAGCCGATCGCCGCCCGGGCCTTGTTCTGGAGATCCGCGCCCACCGCCGGTCCGACGCTCTCCGCGCCGAGGATGGCATACTCACCGAGCACGGCCCGATCCCTGATCAGCGCGCGAACGCCGTCCGAGACCCCTTCGATGGTGTCGATCTGATCCATGGAGGTGAAGATGCCGTTCTCCTTGCGGAAGGAGAAAACGTCTTCGACCATGGGGCCGTAGTGCTCCTCTCCTCCCTCTTGGTCGAGCCCGGTCTCATCGGGATCGGCCGTGGTCAGGATATCGGTCAGAGCCTGCGCTCCCTTGGTGTTGAGATCAAAGCCATCGCCGAGACCGGCATTGAGGTCTCGGTCGAGCAGCTCGATGATGGGCCCGGTGAAGTCGCCCTCTTCCCCCTCGGGGTTTTCGACCCTGATCAGGATTTCGTACTTCTCCGGCTCGTCGAATCGCTGCAACGAGGGTGTCCCGGTCTGGAGATCCGACATGGTCTCGCGGAGCAGACCGAGATCGGGTTCACTCCGGAACTTCACCGTGACCTGCGTGCCACCGACAAAGTCGATGCCGAGGTTGAGGCCGGGTCCCATGAACTGATAGGCCAGCCCGCCGATGATGACGAGGATGGATAGGCTGAGCGCGATCTTTCGATAGCTCAGAAACGGAATGTTGGTATCGCCGATGATTCGCATTCGAGGACCTCAGATACTCAGCGTTTGCACCCGGTCGCGGCCGGCGAGCGTGATCATGTAGATGGTTCGAGAGACAAAAACCGCGGTGAAGACGCTCGCGAAGATCCCGATGGAGAGCGTCACCGCGAAGCCCTTGACCGGTCCGGTTCCGAATTGGAAGAGGAAGAGCGCCGCGATGAGCGTCGTCAGATTCGCATCCAGAATCGTACCGAAGGCCCGGGAGAACCCGGTGTCGATGGCCGACTTCACGGTCTTACCGACCCTCAGTTCCTCGCGGATGCGTTCGAAGATCAGCACGTTGGCATCCACCGCCATACCGATGGTGAGGATCACGCCCGCGATCCCGGGAAGGGTGAGGGTGGCCCCGAAGTAGGCCATGGCCCCCATGAGAATGATGATGTTGATGACGAGAGCCAGATCGGCGTTGAGCCCAGAGCGCTTGTAGTAGACAAGCATGAAGATCATCACCAAGACGAGACCGGTGACGGCCGCTCGGACACCGCGGACCACCGAATCATGACCGAGCGACGGTCCCACGGTCCGCTCCTCGAGATAGATCATCGTCGCCGGCAGCGCGCCGGCCCTGAGGATCAACGCGAGATCCTCCGCCTCCTCAATCGAGTAGTTGCCCTCGATGACACCCGAGTCGGTGATCCGCGCCCGGATGGTGGGAGCCGACATGACGTTCCCGTCGAGAACAATGGCCATGGGGATACCGATATGCGAACTCGTGTACTCGCCGAACTTCTCGGCCGCCGAAGGAACCAGATCGAACTGGACGTTTGGCATGCCGTACTCGTCCTGGCTCCGGCGGGCGCTGCGCAGATCCCGGCCGGTGATGATGGAGCTCTTCTTGACCAGATAGTAGCTCCGGCCGAGGGTCTCTCCCGCAATCCCGGTTCGAGGACCGCTCATCACCTCGCCATCGGCGGGTGGTAGGCCGGCGGAACCGGCAAGGAGGCTCGGCCGATCCGGCGCCGGTCCCTGCATCACCTCTTTGAACTCGAGGAACGCCGTGGACTTGATGATCTTCTTGACCCGCTCGGGGTCATCCATGCCGGGCAGCTGAATGAGGATCCGGTCACCCTCGATGCCCTGTCTCTGGATCACGGGCTCGGCGACACCGAACTGGTCGATGCGGTTGTTGATGGTCTCCAAACCCTTGCGCACCGCCTGATCGCGGATGAAGCGCTCGATATTCGGTTTGAAGGCCAGGGTCCAACTCGTACCGCCCTTGGTGATGTCGTAGTCGGGGAAGTTTCGGCCGATGACGTCTTCGAGGGCCACCCGGTCGGCTCCCGACGGAACCTCCACCGAAAAACGGAACGCCTCGGCATCCACCGTGGTGGCGCCGAGGGCCACGCCCTCGTCCTTCGCAAAACTCACCAGCCGTTGAGCGGCGTCGTCCAACTCGGCCTTGATGGCGTCGTCGGTCTGAACCTGAAGCACAAGATGAACTCCACCCTCGAGGTCGAGCCCCCAACGAATTTTTTCCTCTGGCGGCCAGAGCGACCACAGGGCAGCCGCTACAACAGCCACAATCACGATGACTCGCCACACTACCTTTTTTTCCACTCTCGCCTCCGCCGGTCAGCCTTCGCTCGCGGTTCCGTCGTTGCCCACGAGGCCGGCCACCGCCGATGTGCTGATTCGTATTTTTGTGTTTTCGGCAACCTTGACGAGGAGAGAACTCTCCTCGACCGTCGCCACTGTCCCGTGAACGCCACCGCTGGTCACGATCCGATCGCCCTTTTTGAGCGCGGAGAGCATCGCGTCCTTCTTCTTTTGCTGTTTCTTTGCCGGCATGATGACAATGAAGTAGAACACCGCAAAGATCAACACAAACGGCAACAACATCGATAGGGGATTTCCCCCAGCTGCACCTTCCATCGATTCACCTCGCTGTCGTTACGGACCCTTGGCTCCGAGGCAGTTTATTGCGGATAGCGTCGATCCGCTGCCGAAACCGCCCGTAGCGGCCCGCCATGATAGCTTCCCGAGCCTCTCGCATCAAGCCTAGAAAGAAGGTGAGGTTGTGAACGGTCAACAGAACCACCGATGTGACCTCCTTTGCGACATAGAGATGTCTCAGTGCGGCACGTGAGTAGCTCGCACATGTCGGGCATTCACAGGCCTGGTCCAGCGGCTGAAGATCATCGGCGAAACAGGCGTTCTTGATGTTGATCTCACCTGTAGAGGTGAAGATCTTCCCGGTCCGCGCCGAGCGCGTCGGGAGAACACAATCAAAGAGATCAACCCCGCAGGCAACCGCATGAACCAGATCCTCGGGATAGCCGACACCCATGAGATAGCGGGGCCTCGAAGCGGGCAACATCGGTGCAGCCATAGCGACGGCTTCGTGGAGTGCGGCCGATGGCTCGCCCACCGCCAACCCGCCGATGGCGAAACCGTCAAAGTCGTGACCGATCAATTCCTCGGTGCATCGCCGACGGAGCCCTTCATCGAGGGAACCCTGTTGGATGGCGAAGAGACCGCCCTGCCATGTGTCCGACGTCTCGCGTAGGCGCTTCGCGCGCTCGAGCCCGCGGCGGGCCCAGTCGACGCTGCGGGCGACCGACTCATCGGCGGTCCCCAGATCAACCGGATACGGCAGGCACTCATCGAGGACCATGGCGACATCGACCCCGTACCTCGACTGGGTCTCGACCACGTTCTCCGGCGTCAGGCGATGAGCCGATCCATCGAGATGCGAGTGAAAGGTCACGCCGTCGTCGTCCAATCGGCGCCGTGCGGTGAGCGAGAAGACCTGGTAGCCGCCCGAGTCGGTGAGGATCGGGCCGGGCCACGCCATCAACCGGTGGATCCCACCCATCCGTTCGACCCGCTCGACCCCCGGGCGGAGGAGCAGGTGGTAGGTATTGGCAAGCACCATCTCGGGCGCGAGCCTTTCGAGTTCCCATCCGGCCATCCCCTTGACCGTACCCGCGGTGCCCACGGGCATGAAAGCCGGCGTGTGCACAGTGCCGTGCGGGGTCACCAACTCGGCGACCCGGGCCGCAGAGTCTCCATCGCTGTGGGTGATGTTGAAAGGGAGCATGGCTGATTCTACTCACGAATCCTGTTTGTGACGAACTCGAGAGGCGCCGCCTCGAAGATCGGCCACCGGCGCCGGGCGCCCTCCTCGATCTCACCGGCGCCGTGACGGCGATCGTTGGCGGCACGACCGAAGAGGGAGTTCAATTGGCTCATTCCACCAAAGAGTACAATGGCGGCCCTGAGGAGGCTTCATGAGCGACAAACCAACAACTCCACCCAATGCGCCCCGGCTCACCGTCGATAAGGAACTCGCCCTCGGTGAATACGCCAATTTCGTCAGCATTGCCCACAACTTCTCCGAGGTTCTGCTCGACTTTGGTCGGACCATGCCCGGACGCCAGGACATCCCCGTGGTGGCTCGGATCATCATGAATCCGTTCCACGCCAAACAACTCATGCGCGCCCTCAACCACAACCTCAAGCTCTACGAACAGAACTTCGGCCCCGTCCAGGAGCCGCCGGCGACGGCCCAGGAACCGCCGACGGGCGGGGCGAATTGACGGGGAGCTTTGAGGTATTAGGTGTTAGGTATTAGGTATTAGCTCCATCGCAAGGCCATCGCAACGTCGCAACCACGAAGGCACCAAGACACGAAGCCATCACAGTTGAGAGTGGACGCGGCGTAGATTCGGAGACGTCAGACTCCGTGGTGGTATTTTCTCCACCGGTAGAGCTCTGAAGCAGGCCCAGGCCCACGTTCATCGCACGGACAGATTCTCTCGATAGAACGCGAATCCGGCCTTGAACGGACGTGCCGCTCCAAATCATTGTTTGGAACCAGGACCTCGCGGCTATTTCAAACGTTGGGGCCGAACAATGTTTGGGGGGGCTCTCTCGGCCACTGTCGACGGGGAAACCAGGTTCGGAGGGACGATGGGGAAAGGAAAACCCTCAGTCCCGGACCCGGCACCCCGATCGAGGCGTTTTCTTCGGGTCCTGGTGCGGTTTCGGGCACGGCTCCGGGACGTAAGGCGTGGTGCCATTTGTTGCATTGTTCGGCTGAATGCGTTCCGGCGAAGGTGAATCGCCGATGCCGATCAATGCAACGGGTGGCACCGGAGAACTCGTCACGAGAGTGACTCGACCGGACCGGGACAGCGACCGTGGCAGCGATCGGGGCGGCGGTCGTCGGCCACGAGAAAAAAAGGGGCGCACCGGATGGTGCGCCCCTTTTGTCTTGTTGGTCGTTCGACTTCAGTCGTTGAGCTTGAGGATGGCGAAGAAGGACCGCCCCTGTGCCTGGGTCCGCTGAACATAAAGCCGCAGATACCCACCCGAGGGCACCTCAGCCACCATCTCCCGCAGTTGATCAACGGTCTCGATGGATTCACCGTTGGCTTCGATGATGAGATCACCGCGAATGAGACCCTCATCGGCGGCCGGCGACACCGGCTTCACTCGGGTGATCACAACACCCATGGCGTCGTCCTCGAGGCCGTAGAGCCTGAGAATCTGCGAGCTCAACTCGCTGACACTGATCCCGAGGCGCTCGGCGGTGTCGTCTTCTCGCGTCGGTTCTACATCACCCCCGGTATCTTCAGCGAGGGCATCGCGAGCCTCGAGCGTGACATCGAGCTTGCGCTGTTTGCCGTCGCGGATAACGGTGAGCTCGACCTTGGTTCCCGGCGGCATTGCCGAAATGGTGTCAATGAGCTCTCTCGTGTCCTCGATGGAATCACCGTCGATGGCGATGACGATATCGCCGTGGCGAACACCACCCTTGTCGGCCGCACGGTCGGGAGCGACTTCCACGACCAGCGCGCCGTCACGACTGCTCAGTCCGAACGCCTCGGCGCTGTCCTGATCCAGGTTGTTGATGGTGATCCCGAGGAATCCACGCACAACCATCCCATGCTCGCGCAGCTGCGGCAGAATCTGACGTAGGGTGTCTACCGGGACGGCGAAACCGAGGTTTTGGCCGCGCGCATTGATGGCGGTATTGATGGCCATCACCTCACCACGGATATTGACCAGCGGACCGCCCGAGTTGCCGAGGTTGATGGCGGCGTCGGTCTGGATATAGTTCTCGAAGGACGTCCCCTCTCGAGAAAGCCCGAGAACACGACCCTTGGCGGAGACCACCCCGACGGTCACCGTATGGTCCATATCGAGCGGGTTGCCCACGGCCATGGCCCACTCGCCGACCCGCACCGCCTCGGAGTCACCAAGGGTGAGGTAGGTGAAATCTCGATCGGGCTTCTGGACGCGAATCAATGCCAAGTCGGTCGCCTCGTCGCGACCGATGACCTCACACTCGAACTGAGTTCCATCGACAAGCTCGATGAGAATGGTGTCGGCGTCTTCGATCACGTGGTAGTTCGTGACGATCTCGCCATCGGCCGAGATAAAGAACCCCGAACCCGCAGAACGCCGCACCGATGGTTCGTCCGAGGGAGCCTGGGGCCCACGGAAGAACTCGTGGAACGGATCCCTCGGCATCCGGCTGTTGCTTTCAGATGGGTCCTGGACGTCCTTGATGGTCACCGAAACCACCGACGGCACAACACGGTCGGCAAGAGTGGCGAAGTCCGGCGCAGCGATGGTCTCCATCACCGGCTGAACCTGAGTGTGACGATCGGCGTTGGCCGGCGGCGTCAGATCAAGACCACCGGCGATCACCATACCGAAGAGCACCGCCGCGACCACGATGGCCGCCAACGAGTAGTATTTCTGTCTTTCGCGTTCCATTGTTCCTCCCGGGATTCTCGGACCGCGATTGCGTTCCACGCGGTCTCGCCCTTGGTAACAGCAATCACCGTGCCAAAGTTCCCGCTTGTGTCCGCAATGCGATCTGCCAAATCGGCATGAACAACGAGTGTACCCCGTCACAATTGGGGTGAAGTATCGAGAGTGCCGATGCAAACCGCCTGCAATTGTGGCGGGGGTCCACTAGTCGGCGATGTGGATCTGGTCCTTGCCGGCCGCCTTGGCGTCGTACATGGCGAGATCGGCTGCCCGCAACAGGAGGTTTTTTTTCATATCCGTGGTCCCGTGACGGGGAAGGTGGACGGGATAGACCGCCACCCCGATCGAACAGGTCAACGGCTCCCGCCAATAGACGGGGCCATCGGACCACGAAAAGCTCCCCTGGAGGAATTGGGTTTTCTCCAAAGCGGTCTGCATATCGGCCGCAACCGCCTTCGCCTGTTCGAGATCGAGCTCCGGGAGGATGACGACGAACTCATCTCCTCCATAGCGGGCCAGCGTCGCACGATCAATGTTGACCGTCTGTTTGAGGAGATAACCAAACTCCTTGAGCACCTGCGACCCGGCGAGATGGCCATGGTTGTCGTTGACCGACTTGAAGTTGTCGAGATCGAGGAAGAGCAGGGCGACCGTTCCACCGGTGACATCGGCACGGACGAGGTCTTCGGTCAAGCGGTGGTGGAAGAACCGATCGTTGTACAGACCGGTCAGATCATCGCGGCGCGCCATCTCGTTGGCCCGTTGGGCGTCAAGCAGGTTCTCGATGGACACCGATGTGTAGCGCGCGAAGATCTCGAGCATCTGCAGATCGCGCTCGGTGTAGCCGCCTTCGCCGATCCGGTTGACCAGCTCGAGCACTCCGCACACCATTCGCTCGATTCTCACCGGAACCGCGATCGCGCAAGATGTCTTGAAATCGGTGCCTTCGTCAAACTTGGAGTAGAAGGTGGGGTCATTCTTCGGATCGTTCATGACATAGGGTTCGCCGGTGCGATAGACATAGCCTGCGACCCCTCGATCGGCCCTGAGGTCTCGGCCGAGGATGGTCTGAGCCGAGGAACCGAAGGTTGCCACGAAGTAGAGCGAGGTGTTGGCCGGGGTCGAGCCCCGCTCGAACGGCCGATCCATGAGGATCGATCCCGAACTCGACGGCACGAAGTCGTTGGCCTTGGAGAGGATCTCACCGAGAAACGAGGTCACGGCCAACTGAGATACCGCAAAGGCCGAGTACCGGCGGCGATCGAGAAACGGCTCAAGATCTTCTATTGGAAGACTAAAGACCCGCGGAGACTGCATCTTCACAGTCTATCACCAGAACCGAAGAATTCTCACCGGCGATCGGTATCGGTTTCAGGCCCGTTTCATGATGCGCTTGAGCCGTGATTCGAGATCCTCCACGGTGTCCGAGTGATCCGCACGGCCCGGAGCAAAACGAACGGCTTCGAGATCGCGGCGAAGATCCCGCATCTCCTCGTCCAGGGCCGCGCCGCCGCTGGTTGATCTGACATCCAACCACCAACGTTCGAGGGTGAGCTGGAGTTCGCGCGCCCGGTCGGCGGGGGTCTGATCCGACCGTCGCGGAGGGAGCGCGAACCGTGCGCGTCGGCTCAGCGCCCAGGTCGTTGAAGCACCCGCCCCCACACCGACGACTAGAGCGCCGACGATCCACAACCACGACGGATATCCGGCGGCCGTGTCCTTTACTTCGGGCTCGAGAGGTTCGACACCCTGGCTGTCCACCGGGACCGGGGTGACGACTGGAGTCGGCGTCGGCGGGGGAGCGCCGACGGTGAGGGTCAGAGGGCCGATCGTCTGGGTGACATAGCTGCCCGTCGAGGGGTCGAAGACCGAAAGATCGACCCCTCCAAGTTCAATGGGGCCGGAACCTCGAGGCACGACAGTCATCTGCCAGGTTCTCGAGCCGTGGATGCCGCTGCCATCCACCTTCACTCGAGAATCCTCTTCAGGTGGATAGATTTCACACTCGATATTGTCGGGAAACCGGACCGGCGTTTCCACGAGCGGGAGATTGCCGCGACCCTCGAGTTTGACCGTCATGACCGCTGATTGCCCATATTCGATCTCGGCCGGTTCGAGACTCGCGCTGTAGCGAAGGTCGCCGACTGCACCCGAGAATCCATCCGGCGCGGACGGGCGTCCCACCACCTCGATGGTCCGCACCGGGGTCGAGCGTTCGACGAGTTGGCCGGAATCAAAGAAACCCGATGACCGCACACCAATCGCCGCTTCGACCACTGGGATCTCGATTGAGCCGCTCTTGAGCGGCACCAGCACGGACTGCAGGACCCGGTAGCGATAGAACCTGGTCCCGTCGATCTCAACGACATCGGGCGTGACCTGATCGGGATTGTCCAGGCGCTGAGCCCAGAACCCCGGGTAGGAAGGCGCCGTGCGCCAGTTGAAGTCATAGAGTGAGCTCACCGTCGAGTCGAGATAGACGGTCGCTACCAACGGCTGACCGACCGTCACGTTGCGCGCGCTGAGGTCGTGGCGAAGCACGACTTCAATCCGCGGCGGCGCGCGACGGGGGATGCGATCGGCAAACGGATCGTTGGTGAAAGGCGAGCGGCGTCCACGTCTCGATGGCGGGGCGACACTTCCCTCGACAACCTCGGCCGAAACCGGGTTCGCCCTCAGCTCCTTGTCACCGGCACGAGCGGTCACGGGTCCCACCGAGGCCGGCCCCGGCCGACGGGCGCGCAACACATAGGTAAACGTCTGGGAACGCGACGCCACACCGTTGACAAAACTGAACTCGGATCCGGTGGACGGACCGCCGACGACCTCGAGATTGTTGAGTTCGCCGAGCTTCGGAACCTGCAGATTGGGAGGTGGCTCGGTCACTCGAATCGTCAGCTGGACCAGATCGTCGACGCCGAACCTCGTGGGCTGGAGATGGACTTCGAGGCTGGGTTCGGAGGCAGCCGCCGGCCACGCCGCGACCAACAGAATCCCCGACACCACGATGCCGAGGGCGAACCGAAGGCGACGTGTCACCAATCCTTCTCCACGGTCGTTACCTGCGGGGTGGGTGACTGCATGGCCTCGCGAGCTTCGGCTTCGGCGCGCTCGAGAGCCTGAAAGAGGGCCTCGCTGTCAGAGGGGGTCGGAGTCGGCGCCGGTTGCTGCTGATTCTGCTCTTGCTCCTGTTCCTGTTCCTGCTCTTCTTCCTGTTCCTGTTCTTCCTGCTCCTGATCCTGGTTTTCCTGCTCTTGTTGTTGCTCTTCGAGCAGGGCGAGCGCGAGCTCGTAGTTGCGTTTGGCCTCGAGATCATCGGGATCGAGGAGCACCGCTTCACGCAGCCACTTCACCGCGGCCTCGGCCTGCTGGTACTGCAACGACGATGTCCCCGAATTGTAGGCTGCATTGGGAACTCCACCGGCGTGGGCCTGCTCGAGAATCGGAATCGCCGATTCGAGTTGACCACTGGCGCCAAGCGCCGTACCCAGGTCATAGAGCCGCTCGGGATTCTCCGGATCGAGCATCGCCGCACCGGTAAAAGATTCGACCGCGGTTTCGACCTCTCCATCGAGCCACCGGGTGACGCCCCGGCGAGCCATCCGCCGAGAACCACCGGGCACGACCCGCTGCCAGGTCGGCGGCTCGACCACCGGGGCAGGTCCGTCCGCCTCGGTCGCCGGAGGCGCCGTCATAGGCGGCGGTTGCGGTTGCGGCACGGCGGCCGGCTGCGGGCCCTGTTGCGCTCGAGCGGGTGCGACGAACAGCAATCCGGCCATGGCCGTCAGAGCCGCCAGCCTTCGCCACGGTGACACCAGGAAACTGCCGACCAGAAGGCCGGCTGCAAGCATGAGAAAGAGCGGAAACTGCTCCACCTTCTGCACCGTCCGATTGGCCTCGGCCTCCCGGGTGCGGAGCGAGTCGACGATCCGCGCCAATTGATCAACCACATCGCGATCGGCGAGTTCGACAGAGGCGCCATCCACCGCCTCGGCGATGGCGGCGAGCACCTCCGGGTGTGCGCGGGTGATCACCGGTTGGCCGTTCTGATCACGTTTGTGGTGGATGGCGCCGTCGGGACCCGCGACCGGGATCGGGCCGCCCCGCTCGGTGCCGGCCACGACGGTGAGGACGCCGACTCCTGATTTTTTGATCGCCGACACGGCGGCGTCGACGTTGCCCTGAAGGTTTTCGCCATCGGTCACCAGAACCACCACCCTGCCCTCACCTTCCGGAGGCAACAGCTCCAGCGCGGATGCCACCGCCTGTTCGATATCGGACCCCGGTCTCGCCACCATGCCGGGATAGATGCCCGAGAGGAAGGCGGCGACCGCGTCGAGATCGGTGGTCAGAGGAACCAGCGGATAGGCCTCGCCGGAGAAGACCACCACCCCGACCCTGTTGCCCTCGAGCAGCGGCAACAGCCGCTGAGCAGCCTCGATGCTCCGCGCCATCCTCGATGGCGGCACATCGGCGGCCAGCATGGAGGCCGACACATCCAGGGCGAGGACGAGATCACGGGTCCGGACGCTTTCATCGCCCGGAAGCTCACCCCACTGGGGCCGCGCCAGAGCCAGGATGATCATGACGGCGGCGCCGCACCACAGCAGCATCCGCACCAACCCGGTGGCCGGCAGTCCACCCATGACCCGGCCCCACACGGCGGGTGAGGCGAGACCACGCTGCAGCCGCAGCCGGGTCAGGTGGCGGACGATGACCGCCGCGCCGATCACCGCCGGCAGAACCAGCAGACCGAGGATGCGAATCTCGCCGAAGCTCACCATGGGGTTCTCCCGAAAAAGCCCTCGAGAGCGGCTCCCAGAAGAAGAATCACCAGCGACGCCACCGCCCAGCGTTCGAAACGCTCGCGATACCGCACCAGCTTGGTCGATGTGAACTCGGTCTTCTCGAGCCCATCGATGGCCTCGAAGACCTCCTCGAGCCCCTCTGAATCACGAGCTCTGAAGGAGCTTCCCCCGGTGATGCGGGCGACCTCGGCCAGGAGTTCCGGGTTGATCTCCATCTCCATCTGCCGCACCTGATGAGTCACCCTGCCGGTTCGCTGATCGCGGACGGGAATCGGAACGGGAACCATCCCATTGCGACCGACCAGCACCGTATGGACCGTGATGTCGAGCTCCGCCGCCATCTCGGCCGCGTTGATGGGATCGAGCTGACCGGTGTTGTTGGAGCCGTCGGTGACGAGAACCACCACCTTTGACTCGGCCTCCGAGTGCCTCAGGCGGGCCACCGCCGTCCCGAGCCCGAGCCCGATGGCGGTTCCATCCGGCAGGCTCCCCATCTGCACTTCGTCGAGCAGGTGCTGGGCGACCGCGTGATCGAGAGTCAGGGGAACCAGGGTCACGGCGGCGCCGGCAAAGACAATCAGGGCGAATCGGTCGTTGGCCCTGCCGTCGAGAAACTGACCGATGACCTCCTTGGCAACACCGAGCCGATCGGTGGGCTCGAAATCAAGGGCGGACATGGATCCGGAGACATCGAGCGCCACCACGAGATCAACGCCCTCGGCGCGCTCGAGCCGCCGCGACAGGACCTCCTGGGGCCGCGCGAGAGCCACCGCGAGCGGCGCCAAGGCCAGCGCGGCGAGGACTCCGGCCATCACGGTTCGCTCCGGGATCCGCCCGGCGCTTCCGAGGGCGGCTGCAACATCGGGGAACGGAAACCGCTGCCAACGCCGACGAAGCAACCACAGCACCATCAACACAACGGCTGCGGCGATCAGCCCGAGCCACCAAGGTGAGGCAATGCGCATCATGTGCCGGTCTCCGCCTCGGCCGTCACCCGTGTCGCCTCATCGAGATATGCCTCGACCGACCGGGCGGCATCGAGGGCATGGGCGATCGCTCCCTGCAGTTCCTCGTCGGTGGACGGGCGCCGACCGAATCGAATGGCGTCGGCCACCTCCATCACCCTCTGGACGAGACGTCGGGAGATCTCCGGCCACTCACGGTCGCGGGCGAGTAGCCGCAATTCATAGGATGTCATCTCCTGGGCGGGTTCACCGGTTCGTCGTTCAAGATAGTGCCGAAGACCGGAGGCGAGTCGATCGCAGACACCATCCGCCGGCTCCCGCCCGACCCGGGTTTCGAGTTCAGAGGCCAGAGCCTCGAGTTCGGCCAGGGGCGGAAGCGCCGGCCGCCCGGCAGCCAAAGGACGACCACGCCCCCGCCACAACCAGGCCGCGCCGGCGCACAGCGGCAGCAGCACTCCAGCGATGGGCAGCACCCACTCCCACGGAAAGCCACGCACCCCGATGGGGTTGCGCAACGGCGCCGGGGCGGGTTCCTCTTCTTCGGCGGCGAGAACCGAGACAACCGAGACAACCGGTGGATCGCCCTCTTCGACCTTGATGGTCTCGCCATCGGCCGACCGTACCGAGACGGTGATCGATGGTAATGCCTGCTCGCCAAGGGCCAGGGGCGCCAGGATGAGTTTCCAGGCGGGTGGCCGGGCGCCGGTAATGGGAGACGGTCCGTCGATCAATGCCCAGTCGCCATCCGGATCAAGGGCCACGGTCAACTCGCCCCACATCCAGCCGTCGCCGCCGCGGGCGGAGGCCAGGACCTCGATGCGGTCGCCCACCCGAATCGATGGCGGCGAGACCTCGAGCTCGAGAGACGGATCCTCGGCTGCTGCAGCCAGGGCCGAAAAGGCGATCAGCCCCACGAGCAGGCAACGGCAAACGCGATCAGTGGACACGCTTCTCTCGCTTCTCGAGCATCGCCCGAACGACCGGAAGATAGTCGGTGTCGGTGACCAGATCGACGGAATCGATGCCCGGCGGGACCCGGTCGGAAACCTCGTTCGGTCGACCCCGGACCACCCCCGGGCGGCCCGATTCAGCATCGATCACCGGCAGCCGCGAGCCCGGAATACCGGTTCGCGACAACTCGTCCGCGGCGCGGACGACGACGATTTCGTGGCGGGCGGAGAGAGCCAATAGCTCCCGCCGGGGGAGCGGGCAGCTCCGATCCACCACCGCAATCACAACCCCACGGCGGTGGAGCAGACGGCCGGCGCCCCGCACGGCATCGGCGAAAGCGGTTCCCCTGCCGGAAGGCATCGCACCGAGCACCTCGCGCACCACCCGCAGACCGTGCCGCCAGCCGAGGCGCGGCGGGATCACCGCACGGAGGGAGTCATCGAAGAGGATGGCGCCCACTCGATCACGGCGTGCCGCGGCGAGGGCAAAGAGACTCGAGACCTCGGCGATGAGATCGTGCACCGTCATGACCCCGGAACCGAAACGGGTCGAGGCCGAGAGATCTACGAGCAGCAGCATGGTGAGATCTCGTTCTTCCCGGTATCTCTTGACATGGAGGTCGCCGGTGCGGGCGGTGACGTTCCAGTCGATGGTGCGGACATCATCGCCATAGCGATACTCGCGGACCTCTTCGAACTCCAGACCGAGGCCCCGAAAGGCGCTCTGGTACTGGCCCGCGAGACCGGCTTGCATGGACTGGCGTGCGCGGATCTCCAGCCGGCGCACCTGGGCCCGCAGCTCGCTGCCGACCTCCTGTACCGGATCCACCGGGTTCGGACGTCCGAAATAGGCGGCCAGGCGTCGCTTCAAGGAACCTCCACCGCCAGCAGCATCCGATCCACCACCTCTCCCACCGTCACCCCCTCAGCCTCGGCCTCGTAGGTGAGCACGATGCGGTGACGCAGAACCATGGGGGCGAGTTCCTTGACATCCTCCGGGGTCACATAGGAGCGACCGCGCACCAGGGCGAAGGCACGGGTGCCGAGCGCGAGGGCGATGGAAGCGCGGGGTGATGCCCCAAAACCGATGAGGGGGACCAGATCGCCGAGACCGACCTCGGCCGGATTACGGGTGGCGGCGACGAGATTGACGATATAGCTTCGAATCCGTTCATCGAGATAGACCTGGCGAACGACCGATTCGAGCTCCATCAGCGTTTCGAGATCGGTCACCCGCTCGGGTTTCGGGAAAGACTCGGCCAGGTGGTATTCGAGGACCCGGCGTTCGTCCTCCGGCGATGGGTAGTCGACCACCACTTTGAAGAGGAAGCGATCGAGCTGGGCTTCGGGCAGGGGATAGGTCCCTTCCTGCTCGATGGGGTTCTGTGTCGCCAAAACCACAAAGGGATCGGGCAGCAAATCGGTGGTTTCTCCAATGGTGACCTGCCGCTCCTCCATGGCCTCGAGGAGGGCGGACTGGACCTTGGCGGGCGCCCGATTGATCTCGTCAGCAAGGACCAGGTTGGCGAAGATCGGCCCCTTGTGGGGCACGAACTCCGAGGTCCGAGGATCAAAGATCTGAGTCCCCGTAACATCGGCGGGCAAGAGATCCGGGGTGAACTGAAGCCGCTGGAAGCTCCCTCCAACCACCGTCGCCAAGGTCCGGACCGTCAGAGTCTTGGCCAGACCCGGCACACCTTCGAGGAGCACATGTCCTCGGCACATCAGAGCCGCGAGCAGCGACTCCACCAGACGGTCCTGACCGACGATCACTTCCGAAACAGCGCGCTGCACCTCTCCGAGGCGCGCGGCCGCACGATCCACCTGATTCTCGAGTTCTTTGTTTTCCATAAATCCCCCCGCAGGCCAACAGGCCTCGGAGGGTCATAGGCAAGGATCATGCCTACCGGCAAGCCGGGATCTTAGCCGGTTGAGGCGTCGTTTCGGCCTGCGGAGCGCCAGATCGGCATCATCCACAGCAGAAATAGCGATAGAATTGGATCAATGGCCGTAACTCACGTTGGCCGCTACGAGGTGGAGAGGACGCTCGGCCGGGGCGCCATGGGCATCGTCTACCTCGCTCGTGATCCCCTCATCGACCGCAAGGTGGCGCTCAAGACCCTGCGGCTCGATGTCGATGTCGAGATCGCCGACGAGTTCCGCGAGCGCTTTCTCCGCGAGGCGCAGGCCGCCGGCCGCCTCAATCACCCGGGAATCGTCACCGTCCATGATGTCGGTGAGGATCGCTCGAGTGGAGTGCTCTACATCGCCATGGAGTACATCGAGGGCCGGGACCTCAAACAGATCATGGCCTCCGGCCACCGATTCCGCCCATCCGAGGCTGCCCGCATCGTCGCCGATGTCGCCGTGGCCCTCGACTATGCCCACCAGATGGGGGTGATCCACCGCGACATCAAACCGGGGAATTTGATTCTCACCCGCGACGGCAGCGCTCGGATCGCCGATTTCGGTATCGCCCGGTTGGAATCGTCGAATCTGACCACGGAGGGCCAGTTCATCGGCACGCCGAATTTCATGTCGCCGGAGCAGATCACCGGGAGTCCCATCGACGGACGATCGGATCTCTTCTCTCTCGGAGTGGTTCTCTTCACCCTTCTCACGGGTCAGCGACCGTACACGGGTGAGACCATGCACCACGTCACCAGAAAGATCGTGGAGGAGCCGTCACCGATCCCTTCCCTCGTCGACGAAAGCGTTCCCGCGGCCTTCAACCCCATCGTCGTCAAATGCCTGGACAAAGACCCCGACCGACGCTTCCAGAGCGGCACCGAACTCGCGTCGGTCCTCGCCGCCCTCGCCCGATCCCTGGTTCGGCGAGAACCCGAAGACGATCTCGGCACCGCGATCCACTCCCCGGACCTCGACACCCGGGCGGGAGAGCGACTCCCCCCGGTCCGGATGCCGCAGACTCAGACCGGTCGAAGGAACTCGCTCCTTCATGCCTGGTCCCGGCTGGGTGAGAGAATCGTCCTGCCGGAACCACTGACCTGGGAAGTCACCCCGGCCTGGTCCTTGACCATCATCGGCGCATGGACCCTCATCTGGATCGCAACCATCGGCATTCTGACGACGCTGAAACCCGAGGAGCCCTTCACCGCACCGTCGGCCGGCGCAACTCGCAATCTCAACCGCACCGCACGCATGCTCTGGTCCGCCGGCGACGCCATGGCGGCGGGTGAACTCGAACGTGCCCAGGAAGCCGTCAAATCGGTCCTGGACCAGGCCCCGGCTTCCCCCGCCGCGAGAGCCCTCGCTCGCCAGATAGGAACTGAAATCGAGCTTCAGAGGACGAGTTCGAAGACCCAGGAGAGGGTGGCGGAGTTGGTGGCGGAGGGAAGGCGGGCCTACCGATCCGGGAACTACGCCACCGCCGCGGGCCACTTCAGAGGGGCTCTCGAACTCGATCCGCTGAGTGAGCTCGCCGCGGACTACCTCGAGCTTGCCGAAGACCGGTCGCGCCAGGCTCGGCGGCGGCGTTCCACCTCGACTCCCTCCCGTGTCGCCTCACCGGAACTCATTCTCTCCCCCGCCGCCGCCCCGGTCGCGAGGCAGGCGCCCGGCAACGCCAGGATCACGGTCTACTACAACTGCCCCATCAACGCCGGAGCCGTGACCATCGCGGTCGATGGCGAGACCCTGGCCGACATCCCCTTCGACCACACAAAAAAGGGTTTCCTCGGCCTCAAAACGGAGGGCAGCGGAATCGTCAAGAGAGTCCTCCTCACACCATCCGGGGCGCGAACGGTGGTCGTGACGATCACCGACCGAAAACGTGGTGTCATCGCCTCGAAGACATTCAGCGAAACCCTGCCGAAAGATTCGGAGTGGGCGCTGAAAATCGACCAGCCGAAGAGTTCGAGTGAAGCTTCGCTCTTCCTCGTGCGGACAAGCCGGTGAGCCGTGCCGACTAAACAGCTCCAGCTCGAAACGTCATGGGGCAAGCTGCGCCTGGTCGGTGGATCTCGTGCCGGCGAGAGCACCCTCATCCTCCTGCCGCAGCTCCACCTCGCCCTCGATCCGGGCCGGGCCCACCGCGCCCTGCCCCCCATGCGGACGGTGGTCGTCAGTCACGGCCATCTCGATCATCTCGGAGGGCTCGGATACTGGGCTTCTCAGCGCTATCTCAATTCCATGCCGCCGGCGGAGCTGATCGTTCCCGAACCCATCGAGGAGGAGATCCGCTTGCTCCTCGCGAACCTCGCCCGCCTCGAGGGAGGTGAGCCCTACCGGGTCACGGTGACCCCGGCCACCGACGGCGGTCGCCATCAGCTCCGCCGCGATATGGAGCTTGTCTTTTTCTCCACCGACCACTGGGTTCCGACCCTCGGCACTCAGATCATCTGGCGAAAACGACGACTCCGCCCCAACTTCGCTCATCTGCCCGAGCCCGAAATCGCCCGTCGACGGCTCGCCGGTGAAGAGGTCACCGAGGAGGTGACAGAGGAAATCCTGACCTACTGCGCCGATTCGGGACCGGGTCTCCTCGATACGCGGCCCGAACTCTTCAACGCTGAGATCGTGCTTGTGGAATGCTCATTCTTCAAACCCGCCGACCGGGACCGGGCCACCCGCTACGGCCACACCCATCTCGCCGATCTCAAACCCCATCTCGAGCAGTTCAAGTGCCGACATCTCGTACTCATCCATGCCTCTCGACGACACCGGCTCAACGAGGTCGAGGCCATTCTCGACACCGAGGTGCGACCGTACCTTGAAGGCAGATTGCACCACCTCAACGTGGAATGGGAATGAAACAAATTATGAATTATGAGTTATGAATGACATCGCACCGGGCTACTGTCGTTAAATGTTGTTCGGTGCAGCGCAATTCATAATTCATAACTCATAATTCATCATTCGTTCACGAGCTTGGCTCGTGAAGGGTGCCCGCCACGGCGAGCGTGAGCTCGTCCGGGCGGATGTGCTTGCGGGTGGCCTCCAGCACCTCGTCGCGTGTCGTTGCTAGGAGCTGCTTCGGGAACTCATCCAGACGGGAGACCTCCTCACCGGCGGTGAGAGCCGTGACCAGCTCTCGCGCGATCCCGGCGTTGGTCGCCAGACCGACCTGATACGCACCGGCCTGAGCCTGGCGCTCATCTTCAAGCTCGGCCTCGGTGGGTCCATCGGTGACATAGACGGTCACGACCTCGCGACAGAGTTCGACCGCCCGCTCCAGATTCTCGGCCGCGACGCTGCAGCTGACGGCCCAGGGACCCGAAATCCCCAGGGTGCCGAAGAACCGGCTGTAGACGCTGTAGGAAAGACCCTCGCCATCACGGACCGCGACACCGAGTCGCGAGGTCAGGGCGGATTGCCCGAGACAGGAATTGGCCAGACCGGCGGCCGCCAGATCGGCGTCGCCCCGCAGGAGCCCCCCGGTGTGACCGAGGAAGAAGTCGAGATTCGGGCGATCCGGCATTTCGATGAGCGTCGATGCCTTTCCGCCGGCTCCCGCCGCCGGGGCTTCGGTCGGCGGTTTCGCCTCGCCCCGCCAACCCGTCAACGGACGAGAAAGCGCCGCGGCAACCGCATCGGGATCGACATTTCCGACCACCGCGATCACCATCGATTCGGGCCCGTAGGCCCGGGCGTGAAAGGCCTCGAGATCATCCCGGGTGAGCTCTACGAGTTCGGACTCTCGATCCTCCACCGGTCGCTTGTACAACGGGTGCCCCATGGGATACAGGCTCCGGGTGAGGGCAGAATAGGCCATGGCCGACGTGCTCTCGCGTTCCTTGAGCAGGGAACCCAGGATCCGCTGACGCAGACGATCGAGTTCGTCTGCGGGGAAGACCGGGAATCTGAGGATATCGACGAGCAGAACCGCCAATCGATCGAGTTCCTCCGCCAGACCCTGGGCCGAGAACGACACCACGGTCGGTGAGTTGCCCAGAGCCCTGACCCCGAGGTGCAGACCCCGATCCTCGAGTTCACCGGCGAGCCCGAGCCGGTCGCGACTGGTGGTGCCCCGATCGAGCATGGCTGCGGTCATGCTCGGCACGGTGAACCGGCCGTCGGTGGCCGCGTCGAGACCGGCTCCGATGGTGCCGGCGATGGTGACCGTCGGTGCGTGGGGGTTGGACAACACCGCCAGGCGGGCTCCACCGGGAAGATCGCGGACATCGACACGGTCGGCGAACGGACGGCGGAGATAGCAGGGCCGGGGAGCAGGGGTATGACCCGAGGCGGCCCCGTTCCCCCCTTGGGGAACAAACCACCCAACGGTGAGGTTCGCGTCACGAAGATAGTCATCGGCCACCCGGCCCACATCCTCGGACCGGACGGCCGAGACGGCCTCGAGTTCGCTCGGGAACCGCCGCCAGTCACCCATGGCCACCGCCTCGGTCAGGGCGCTCATGATCTGCGCC
>RCNE010000219.1_pt1 | contig 30030 bp, 30 predicted proteins | sample 2041361 | NCBI WGS metagenome assembly RCNE01 (sample SAMN09708229, study PRJNA481090) | Marine sediment metagenome, whole genome shotgun sequencing project. | reverse complement strand
GCCGGATCAAGGCTGTCGATGTCATAGGTCACATAGGTCGGTGTATCGCCAATATCGCGGCGAATTTCCCCGGCCAGTTGTGCTAGGCTTCGCCCCCAAAGCTCCTCTGCAGGCCACTGCTGAAACCCCCAGTCAACAGCCTCCGAGAAATCAGTCGCGGCATAGCCGGTCCCGCGAATACCAATCTGGTAGGTTTTTTCAGGTCGGATCAGCCCTTCCTCATAGGCGCGGCGAAACACCGTGCCATGGGTCTCTTTCTCTCCGAACATCTCGTCGTTGACATCGGCATGGGCATCAACGTGAACGAGCGCCACGGGTCCGTGCCGCTTTGCCATAGCCCGCAAGATTGGCAAGGTGATCGAATGATCTCCGCCCATCGCCAGCGGCATCGTATCGTAGGTTAAGATCTGGTCGTAACTCTCTTTAATAATTGACAAACTATCGCTCAGCGAAAATGTATTGATCGCCAGATCGCCAATATCGGCCACCTGCAAACTGTCAAAGGGTGCAGCCCCCGTGGCCAAATTATACGGTCGCAACATGGCTGACTCAGATCGTATCTGCTTAGGCCCGAACCGCGTGCCAGAGCGCCAAGACGTGCCGATGTCCATGGGTATCCCCAACACAGCCACATCCAGCCCCTTGAGGTCATTGACCGCAGGCAGCCGCATAAACGTCCCCGGCCCCGAGAACCGCGCCAACTCGTTGCCGCCAATTGGTTGGTTCTTTTCGCTCATTGCTACTTCTCCGCGCGCCCCTGGGGCGACCTCATCCGTGCGCCCAAAAGGCAGCATATTTCTGTCGCCACATGCGCACCTGCAATCGCAGTGGCCCCTGTGGTGTCAAACGGCGGCGACACCTCAACAATATCGCCTCCGCGTATGTTAATCCCTGCCAGATCGCGCAGCATCGCCGCCGCCTGCCAGCTTGCCAACCCGCCCCAAACCGGCGTGCCCGTGCCGGGCGCAAAGGCTGGATCAAGCGCATCTATATCAAATGTGAGGTATGTGGGATTATTCCCTAATACTTTCTTAATTTTCTCGACCGCTGCCGTAGTTCCACGCTCATGTACCTCGCGCGCATCAATCGTGGTCACCCCCATCGTGTCATCGTTATGGGTGCGGATGCCTACCTGAACAGACGTCGCAGGATCAACATAGCCCAGCTTGATCGCCTTATAGAACATGGTGCCGTGGTCGATCCGCTCCATGTCATCATCGACCCAAGTGTCTGAATGGGCATCGAAATGCAGCAGACTCATGGGGCCGAACTTCTCGTAATATGCCTTGAGAATCGGGAAACTGATGTAATGATCCCCGCCAAGCGCCACACTTGCCGCTCCTGCATCCAAAATCCCCGCGATATGGGCGGTTAAGGTGGCAGGAAACTCCGACACTTTTGCATAATCGAACGCCAAATCACCGTAATCGACAATGGCACGCTCGCTCATCACATCAAAATCCCAACCATACGGTGGGTCGTAGGGCTGCAACGCGCTCGCCTCACGTATCGCGCGCGGACCGAGACGCGTGCCAGTGCGGTTCGTCACCGCCTGATCGAACGGCACGCCTGTGACGGCAATATCGACACCGCTCAAGTCTTTGGTGTAGCGCCGCCGCAGAAACGAGGTCGCCCCGCCAAAGGCGTTCTCGAAGCTCGGCCCCTTTAGATCATCACGGGTAAACGCTTGATCGACTTGGCTCTTGGCATCCTCCAGCCCCATTTACTTGGCCGCCGGTTGTAGCTGTTCGACCATCTGGACAAAGAAGGACGCCCCCACTGGTGCAATCTCGTCGTTAAAGTTGAATTTCGGATGGTGCAGCCCTGCCCCCGGTCCCGCGCCCAAAAACAGATACGAGCCTGGACGCTCCTCCAGCATATAGGAGAAATCCTCCGCCCCCGCGACCTTGGCGAAATCCTCATCAACCTTGGCCTCACCGACCAGCCCGCGCGCAACGCCCGCCGCAAATGCTGTCTGCGCCTCAGAGTTTACTGTCGCAGGATAGCCCTCTTCATAATCCAACTCCGCCTCAACGCCGTAACTGGCTGCTTGGCCCTGCACGATTTCCGACATACGCCGCACGATCGTATCACGGGTTCCCTTGTCAAAAGTCCGCACCGTGCCGTTGATCATCGCCGTATCGGGGATGACGTTGCTGGCGCTGCCGGTGTGGATTTGCGTGACCGAAATCACTTTTTCCATTCCTGATTTAACGTTGCGGCTGATGATTGTCTGGATCGCTGTCACCATACCGCAAGCTGCCACCACGGGGTCTGCCGTCTCATGTGGCATGGCCCCATGCCCACCGCGCCCGTTGATGGTGATCGTGAACGAATCCACCGCCGCCATGATCGGACCGGGCCGCGTGAAAAATGCGCCTTCCTCGACGCCCGGAAAATTATGGATGCCGTAGACTTCGGCGATGTCAAACCGGTCCATCATCCCCTCCTGACACATCACTTGCGCACCGCCGCCATCTTCCTCGGCGGGTTGGAAAATCAGCGCCACTCGGCCAGAGAAATTTCGCGTCTCGACCATATATTTTGCCGCCCCCAGCAGCATCGCCGTATGCCCGTCATGGCCACAGGCATGCATCTTTCCGGGGTGGGTAGACGCGTACTCAACGCCCGTATCTTCCTCAATTGGCAGCGCGTCAAAATCTGCGCGCAGACCTACTGTCGGCCCCTCACCATTTCCGTTGATGATCGCCACGATCCCCGTTTGCGCGATGCCTTCATGGATCTCGTCTACACCGAATTCCTGCAACCGTTCCTTGATGAATGCCGCCGTCTTGGGGCAGTCAAAGCTGAGCTCGGGAATGGTGTGCAAATGACGGCGCCACGTGGTCATATCCTCGGCGAAATCGGCAATACGGTTGATGATCGGCATGGGTGGACTCCTATCTATTGTTATCCTTATCTGACACCAGAGCGAGAGGACCCGCAATGCCAGATGATCTAATACACGACGAAAACGCTGGCATTGAACGCCTGCTTGAGATCATGCGCCGCTTGCGCGATCCGCAAACCGGCTGCCCGTGGGACATCGAGCAAAGCTTTGACACCATCGCCCCCTATACCATTGAGGAAGCCTACGAGGTCGCTGATGCGATTGAGCGGCGCGATTGGCCCGAGCTTGAAGGCGAGTTGGGCGATCTGCTGCTGCAATCGGTCTATCATACGGCGATGGGCGAAGAAGCCGGGCATTTCACCTTTGGGTCCGTGGTGCGCAACATCTCCAACAAAATGGTCGCACGACACCCCCATGTTTTTGGCGATGAGAGCCGTGAGAAATCCGCAGAGCAACAAACCAAAGACTGGGAAGCGATCAAAGCTGCCGAACGTGCGGGCAAAGCGCAACAAGGCGCGCTTGACGGGGTCGCAGTCGGCCTGCCCGCCCTGCTGCGCGCATATAAATTGCAAAAACGCGCCGCACGCGTGGGCTTTGACTGGCCCGACACCGGCGATGTGATCGCAAAAATCCAAGAAGAAGCTGCCGAGTTGGTGGAGGCACGCGACACACTCACCGCCGAGGAACAATTCGAGGAATTCGGCGATCTGATGTTTGTCATGGCCAATCTGGGCAGGCACCTCGGGATCGAGCCGGAAGCCGCCCTACGTGCCGCAAACGCCAAATTTACCCGCCGCTTTGCGGGGGTCGAGGCCAAACTGCGCGAAATCGGTAAAACCCCCGAGGACAGCGATCTGGCAGAGATGGACACAATGTGGGACGCTGTAAAAGCGGACGAGAAAGCCGCCAAGGCTTAGCGCAACAGCAGCACCGCAGGCATCGCCGCAATCTCGTCGAGATGCTCGCGGTAGCGCCCCTCAAGGATACGCGTCTGCCGCTTGGTGAACTCTGACACGCCATAGCTTTGTTTGTCGCCGCGGTGCTCAGCAATAATCTGCTGCCACACCTCGCGCTCCAGTGTCTCGCCTGCTTGGTACCGCTCTTGCAACGCCACCAGCGCCGCATCCGTGGCCGAATGGTTCATCCGCCGCGCAGGTTCGCGCAGCGGTATCTCGGCCAGTTCCGGCACCAGCATCCCCAGAATATCGACACTTCGCCCACGGCGGCCATAATCGATCACCACCAGTTCCTGTACCTTGAGGTGCTTGAAGATCAAGCGCACAAGATCGGGCCAGCCGCGATCCATTTCCAACATATTGCGACGGCCCTGCGCAAACGGGGGCGATTTGTTATCCTCTGCCCGCTTGCGGTAGGCCGAGATATAAAGGCCGATATACTCCCGCACCACCAACACCGCGCGCAACACAGGCGCACCTGCCGCCGCAGCCAGCGTTTGCAGGCGCACTTCGGCAGCTGGATAGAACTGACCGGCGGGAAAATGGATCATCCGACCCGGAATATTTTCCTCCGACAGGATCATCGCGTGGCTATCTGGCGTGGCAAACCGCTGTAGCTCTTTGGTGGCAGCAGGCAAAAACTTCGCTTCCCACTGCTTCAGATTGCGCGGGTCCGGCAGCTTTAGTCGCAAATCCCCCTGCGGAATATCGTCCCGTCCCGGGTAGGCGATGTCAAACCCCGCAGCTTCCAACAGATCACGGTTCTCCGCCAGCATCATCTGAAACGATGATGTCCCCGTCCGGTGCGCCCCCAGATGCACATAAAGTGGCTTGCCCTGTTTCATATCCTCACGTTTACCCAATCAGCGCGCCCCTGCGCAAGCATTGCCGAGCGCTGGACAAGCCGCGCGTGCCTTGCGAGTGTGCGCGCAAGCACGTCTACAGGAATATCCCCATGCCCCCACGCAAGATTATCATTGATACGGACCCCGGTCAGGACGACGCTGTTGCCATTCTTCTGGCATTTGCCAGCCCCGAGGATGTCGAAGTTCTGGGCATCACCTGCGTTGCCGGCAATGTACCGCTCCCGCTGACCACGAAAAACGCGCGGATCGTGTGTGAGTTGGCAGGTCGCTCCGATATGCCCGTCTATGCCGGTTGTGACCGCCCTTTGGGGCGCGATCTGGTAACAGCCGAGCATGTGCACGGTAAAACCGGCCTCGACGGCCCCACGCTCCCAGATCCCACGATGCCACTGGCCGAGGGTCATGCCGTTGATTTCATCATCGACCAGCTGCGTACCTATGCCCCCGGCACCGTAACGCTCTGCCCGCTTGGGCCGCTCACCAACATCGCCACTGCCCTGCAAAAAGCCCCCGATATCGCCAATCGCATCGCCAAAATCGTGCTGATGGGTGGCGGCTATTTCGAGGGTGGCAACATCACCCCTACTGCAGAGTTCAACATCTATGTCGATCCGCAAGCAGCTGATATTGTTTTTCAATCAGGCGCACCCATCGTTGTCATGCCGTTGGACGTCACGCACAAAGCGCTTGTGACACGCCCGCGCAATGACGCTTTTCGCGCGCTCGGCACGCCCGCTGGTATCGCCGTAGCCGAGATGACCGATTTTTTCGAGCGTTTTGACAAAGAAAAATACGGCTCTGCTGGCGCCCCTCTGCACGATCCTTGCGTCACCGCCTACATGATCCGGCCTGACCTCTTCAAAGGCCGCCATATAAACGTGGAGATCGAGACCCAATCCGAGCTGACCATGGGCATGACCGTGGCCGACTGGTGGGGTGTCACCGACCGCGCGCCCAATGCAACCTTCATGGGCGATCTCGACTCGGACGGCTTTTTCACCCTGCTGACCGAGCGTCTGGCAAGACTGTGAGCGCCGCCCTTACCCTCGCTGGCCCAGTTCACCTCGAAAAGCTTCTGTCGCTGGTCGCTGCCTTCCACACCGAGGCCGAAATGGCGTCAACCGAGGAAAGTCGGCGCGCAGGGCTTGAGCCGCTGTTGGAGGGCATCCCTTATGGCTGTGCCTATCTCATCGGGCCGCCCCGTGCGCCCATCGGGTATATGGTCATCACCATTACGTGGTCGTTGGAATACGGCGGTCTTGATGGCAATATAGACGAGCTCTACATTCGCCCCGGCGTGCGCGGGCGCGGTATCGCATCAGAGGCACTGACGGCGCTGCCCCACGCGTTAGCTGCAGGTGGCCTGCGCACCATCCATTTGGAAGTAGACCGCAACAATGCTGCGGCCCTTAAACTCTACCGCCGCGCGGGATTTATTCTCAACGAGAACTATATGTTCATGAGCAAACACCTCTAACGGAGCCATCCCATGAACATCCCCTTTGATAACAGCTTCGCCAAACTGCCCGATGCGTTCTATACCCGCGTGGCTCCAACTTCCGTTAAGTCTCCCAAGCTACTGGCTTTCAACGATGATCTAGCGAAGCTGTTGGGCATTTCCACAGCGGACAAAGCAGAGCTCACCGACATATTTGGCGGTAACAAGTTACCCCAAAATTCAGATTCCTTGGCGCAACTCTACGCCGGTCACCAATTCGGAAACTTCAACCCCCAGCTCGGCGATGGGCGTGCAATCTTGCTTGGGGAAGTTATAGATACCAATGGGATACGGCGCGATATTCAATTGAAGGGTTCAGGCCGCACGCCCTATTCACGTGGCGGTGATGGCCGCGCATGGCTGGGGCCAGTCCTGCGCGAATATGTCGTGTCCGAGGCCATGCACGCTCTGGGCATCCCCACCACGCGCGCTTTGGCTGTTGTAAGCACCGGAGAGGATATTCTGCGCGAGCAAGGAATGCTGCCCGGTGCCATCCTCACTCGGACCGCCGCCAGCCACCTGCGCGTGGGCACATTCCAGGTCTTTGCCCACCGCGGTCAAGTGGCCGAGCTTCAGACCCTCACCGACTATGCCATCAAACGCCACTACGCGCACGCCGATGGCCCGATGGACCTGCTGCGCGAAGTCTGCGCCAAGCAGGCAAATCTCATCGCACAATGGATGTCTGTCGGGTTTATCCACGGTGTGATGAACACTGACAACTGTGCCATTGGCGGTGAGACCATCGACTACGGTCCCTGCGCATTTATGGATGATTTCAACATGGGTCGCGTGTTTTCCAGCATCGATCAGCAGGGCCGCTATGCTTACGGTAACCAGCCCAACATTGCGATCTGGAACATGGCACAATTGGCCACCGCCCTCCTGCAACTGTTTGAGGACAAAGACGCGGCACTGGAAGAAGCAACGGCAATTATCCACGCCATGCCCGACCAGATCGAGGCCGCGTGGCTGGCCCGCTTTTCCGCCAAAATCGGTATTGCCCAACCCACGCCCGAGGACACTGACCTCATCCAGTCCCTGCTTGATTTGATGCAGAAGGACGGTGCTGATTTCACCAACACCTTCCGTGCCTTGGGCGACGGCTCCGCGCGCGATCAGTTTACCGATCGCGATGGGTTTGACGCTTGGGCCGCAGGTCACGCTGAGCGCATCGCCTATCTGCCCGATGTTCAGGATCTGATGAACGCAAGCAACCCCGCCGTGATTCCGCGCAATCACCGGATTGAGCAGATGATCGCCGCGGCAACCGCAGGCGATTTGCAGCCGTTCGAGAGGCTTATGAAAGCCTACGCCAGCCCCCACACCCTCACCCTCACAGAGCTGGCCAACCCGCCGACGCAATCCGAAATTGTCCCCGCCACTTTCTGCGGCACCTAAGCAGCTTTTGGCTTGCGGTTGATCAGCGTAATTCCGGCTGCGACCAGCGCCAGTGCAACCCAGATCGACGGCGCGATTTCCTCGCCCAGCAGCAACCAGCCCAGCAAGACCGAGGCCACGGGCGAGATAAAGCTGAAGGACGCGACCGAGTTGGCCGGATACTGCTTCATCAGCCAAAACCACGCCAGAAACCCGAGACTTGCCACCGCAATGATCTGAAACGCCATGCCTGCGATATGAATTGGCTGCACGTCGCGCAACATCGGCCCAAACAGCGGTGCCAGCAGCAACAGGATCGGCGCGGAGATCATCACCTGCGAGATCAACTGCTGCTCGGGTGGCACATGGGCCAGCGGCGTCACACGCACGACCAGCACAATACCCGCCCAACTTAGCGCAGACATCAACGCCAGCAGATCACCCGTCCAGCTGATCTGACCACCACCCCGTTCGGCCAATGCGACAATAACACCGCTAAAGGCCAGCATCAGCCCTAAAACCTTGCGCCGCGTCAGCCTTTCATCGGGCAAAAACACGACACTCGCCAGCGCCAGCCACAGCGGCATCGAATAGAAGATCACCGATGAGCGGCTCACCGTGGAGATATCAAGAGCGTTGTACAAGCACATGAACTCAAACGCGAATAGCACTCCCGAAGCCACAGCCCAAGGCACTGCCGCGCGCGGCAACCGAAACGACACGCCCCGCAAATACATCCACAAAAGTAATACAAGAATCGCCCCCGCAGAGCGCAAACCGGCGGCAAAAACAGGGCTAAACCCGCCCGCCGTCACCTTGATCACCACCTGATTAAACGCCAGATGCAGTGCAAAGGCCGTGAGCGCCGCAGCGCCGAAGGCATCAATACTCGGTTTTCTTTCCATAATCTCACCAACGCCTTAGCCACCTCGGATGTCAATGCGAAGCAACCGCATCATTTTCCCCGCCACTTTGGTTTCAAATGTGCCAAGATACAGCATATTTGATTTAAAACAGGGGGACCTAACTTATGAGCCTTATGAAAACATTGGCCAAAGTGGCCATCGGTGTCGCAGTTGCCAAAGGCGCCAGCACAATGATGAAAGCCAACAAACAGGGCGGCACATCGCAAGCGGGTAGTTTGGGCGGCCTTTTGGGCGGCCTGACGGGCGGTGCGGGTGCTGGTGATCTGCAGGACATGCTGGGCAGTTTGCTCGGCGGTAAGGCTGCGGGCGGTGCCACAGGTCAGGGCGGTTTGGGCGGCTTGCTCGAAAGCCTTGGCGGCGGCGGTGGTCAAGGCGGTGGCGCGGCGCAGGGCGGCCTAGGCGGTTTGCTTGGTGGTCTTGCTGGTAGCGGTGGCGCAGGCGGGATGCTCGGCGGATTGGCCAGTGCGGCTGGTGCCGGTGGCCTGCTCGACAGCTTGACCAGTGCGATGGGCGGTGCCCCTGCTGAGAACGACCAAAGCTTTGGCGCGGTCCTGAACTCCCAGTTCGACCAGACACCCGAGCCTCCGATCCAGCCTTCCCAAGATCAGGAAGCCGCCGCAGCGCTCATGCTTTCCGCGATGATCCAAGCAGCGAAATCCGACGGTACATTCGACGATGCCGAAAAGGAAAAATTGCTGGGCCAGCTGGGTGATGTGGACGCGGAAGAAGCCGCATTTGTCCAAGCCCAGATGCAAGCGTCGGTCGACATCGAAAAACTGGTGGCAAATACGCCTGACGGTTTAGGCCAGCAGGTCTATGCGATGAGCGTGATGGGCATTGACCTCGATACGCAAGACGAGGCGCAATACCTGCACAAGCTCGCCTCCGCCTACGGCATGCAGCCCGCGCAGGTGAACGAAATCCATGCCCAGCTGGGTGTACCGTCCCTCTACGCCTGATCCGTTACTGATCACTCGACACGAAAAAAGGCGCCCCAAAAGGGCGCCTTTTGCTTAACTCAAACTGAATTCAAGCGCTGGCAGGCTTTCCACCACCGCCGCCACTACGACGTCTACGCGCGCCGCCTGCAGGCTTGCCAGCACCGCCGCCCGCAGGCCTGGCACCACCAGCCGCCCCTTGGGGACGACCACCACCGCCGCCGCCTCCGCCGCTACGGCCACGTCCACCGCGGCCTTGCTGCTTTGGCTTGGCAGGGATTTCATGGCTTTCCCACACGCGGCCAGAAGCCACTGGAATGCGGACGCCCATGGTCTTCTGAATATCGATCAGCTCGCCCATCTCGTCCGGTGCGCAAAATGCAATCGCAGCACCATCTTTGCCCGCACGCGCCGTCCGACCAATGCGGTGCACATAGTTGTCCGGCACATTGGGCAACTCATAATTATAGACGTGTTTCACATCAGGAATGTCCAAACCGCGCGCGGCCACATCCGTCGCCACCAGAACCGTGATATCACCCTTCTTGAAGGCCTCAATCGCACGGTCCCGCTGGCCTTGGCTCTTGTTGCCATGGATCGAGGCTGCGTCAAATCCGGACTTCACCAGATCTTTCATCAGCTTTTCACAGCCATGCTTCGTGCGGCCAAACACCAGCGCGCGCTCGTCCTTGTGCTTTTCCAAAAGCTCGACCAGCAGCGCCTTCTTCTCCGCCTTGGCGATGAAGTGCACTTCTTGCGTGACCTTATCCGCTGCTTTGCCCGGAGGGGACACTTCGATGCGAATAGGTGACTGTAGATAGCTGTTGGCAATCTCGTTCATAAGTTTCGGCATCGTGGCCGAGAACAGGAAAGTTTGCCGCGTCTTTGGGATCACTTGGGAAATCTTGCGCAGGTCATGGATAAATCCCATGTCCAACATCTGATCCGCCTCGTCGAGCACCAAAAACTTGGCCTCGTCCAGACGCACAGCGCGGCGGTCCATCAGGTCGAGCAAACGGCCCGGTGTCGCCACCAGAATATCAATGCCGCCATGCAGGCGCTTGATCTGGGTGTTAATATTCTGCCCCCCCACGACCATCGCCACTTTGATCGCAGTGCCTTCGGCAAAGCTGCGCAAGTTCACGCTGATCTGGGTCGCCAGCTCACGGGTTGGTGCCAGCACGAGGCCACGCACGGATTTGGGGTTTGGACGCCCTTCCATCTGCAACATCTGTGCAATCAGTGGAATACCAAACGCCGCTGTTTTGCCGGTACCCGTCTGGGCAAGGCCCATCACGTCACGGCCATTAAGCCCGTGTGGAATTGCTTGTTTCTGAATAGGTGTCGGGTCTTTCAGGCCCATTACTTCCAAACGCTTTACCAGCGTCTTTGGCAGGTCCATCATATCGAAATCGCTCATGTAATATCTCATCTTCCGCGCAAAGGGCCACGCCCCGTGCGCTAATCTTCGTGGTGCGCAACAGCGGATCACGCAGATGGGCCAAATGCCCAAAATGCGTCCGGTTGCGTCTGCCCCACGCGTGATCTTGGGAACAAAGGGCGGCATTGCGTATGCGGATAAACCGCCGCCTGCTCACGCGGCAGAATGCACGCCCTGAGTGTCACATGGGGCCTATGGGCGTTTATGTCAACGGGCGATCCCGCACTGTGCCGCGACGTGCCATTACCGGCAACAACACGCTCAACACCATCAGCCGGGTCATATGGCACGCCGCGACAAAGCCGGGAACCGCCCCCATCACCACGCCCATAGCGATCATTGTCTCAAGCCCACCGGGCGCAAAGGCCAACAAGACATGGGCCTGCGGCATCCCCAAAGCCCAGGCAACGCCAAGTGCTGCAACACCCGCAAAGACCACCGCCACACCTGTGATCGCCAACCCCGCGCCCAGATTGCGCAGCAACGCCGCCGTAGTGACGCCCGCAAATCGAGTCCCGATCAACGCCCCCAGCGCCACATAGGCAGGCATCACGAGCCAATCGGGCATCACACCACTGCGCACCCCGCTTAGCTGCCAGACGCCCGTCACCAGCATTGCACCCATCAACAAGGGCGCAGGTACGGCCAACCGCGCCAACATCCGCGCTGCCACCAGTGCCAAAGCGGCCAGCACCACCAGCACCCAAAGGGGCCAGCCCTGCCCCTGCGCCATCACCACCGCACTCAAATCAAACCCCATCGCCAGCGCCACAAACGGCACCACCAGCGTGAGCAGCAAAAGCCGCACCGACTGTGTGACCGAGATGCGCACCACGTCGCGGCCATTCCCCTCCGCCATCGCAATCACAAAACTCAGATGCCCCGGCGCGCCCGCGAGCAACGCGGTGTCGCGCGCAAAGCCGAAACCCCGCACCAAAACCGCACGGCACGCCACCATCGTCGCCCACGTCAGCCCCGCGATCACAGCAAAGGCCAGCGGCCAGCGCACCACCGTCCCCAAAGCCTCCGCGCTGAACCCCGCGCCAACGGCCAGCCCTAGCACCACAAAACAGACATCGCGAAAGCGTGGATGAACCTCCACCCGCATCCCCGCCAGTCCTGCAAGGCTTACTGCCGCCGCAGGACCCGTGAGCACATAGACAGGCGCGTTCACAGCCCGCGCCAGCAGCGCGCCAAGGCAGGCCACCGCCAGCGTCACGAACGTCCGTCCCAGCGGACTGTCTGTCAGAAATCTTACCATCCTAAATCGCTACCACCCCGCCCCTTGCACAGCCAGCATGAAAAGCGCATCAACCGGCTCTGAACAGGATGGGACACTCACATGGACAATCTGCGCGGCGCGGTGCTTATGGTGCTGGCAATGCTCGGTTTCGCGATCGAGGATGCGTTTATCAAGCTGATGGGCGATGCCCTGCCTGTAGGCCAAATCCTTATGATGTTGGGCATTGGCGGCTGTGCAGTCTTTGCCGCTGTGGTCCTCGCCCAAGGTCGCGCATTATTCGAACGTGACATGCTCGCCACTCCCGTGCTGACCCGCGCCGTGGGCGAGATCATAGGGACAATCTGTTTCATCTCGGCAATTGTCTTCACCCCGCTTTCCACTGCCTCCGCGATCTTGCAGGCCACCCCACTGGTGGTCACCCTCGGTGCCGCACTCTTTCTGGGCGAAACTGTTGGCTGGCGCCGTTGGGCCGCGATCAGCGTGGGGTTCATGGGTGTTCTCATGATCATCCGACCCGGTCTCGACGGCTTCTCACCTCTGTCGCTCTTCGCTGTCGGCGGCGTTTTCGGCCTCGCCCTGCGCGACATCTCAACCCGCAAGGTCTCCAAATCCCTGTCGTCCATGCAACTCAGCTTTCTGGGCTTTCTCGTCCTCATTCCCGCAGGGCTGATGCTTTTGGGCGTCACCGGTAAATCCTTCGCCCCACTCGACGCAAGCCTGTGGCTCCTCATCACCGCCTCCACCGCCATCGGGGTCTTTGCCTATTACGGTATCGTCGCCGCCATGCGCGTGGGCGAAGTGAGCTTTGTCACCCCTTTCCGCTACTCCCGCTTGATCTTTGCGATGATCATCGGCGTGAGCTTTTTCGGCGAGCGCCCCGACCTGTTCACCATCCTCGGCGGTGCCGTCATCGTGGCCTCCGGCATTTATACAGTCTTACGTGAGCGCAAACACCGCCTCAAACCCCTCGCGGTACCTTTAAAACCCTGAGCGGCGGCTATAAGACGGGCGCAAATCAACCGAAATCCTGAAGGATATGCGCTATGAGCACCATCATCGACATACACGCCCGTGAAATTCTCGACAGCCGGGGCAACCCCACCGTTGAGGTCGATGTGATCCTTGAGGACGGCACAATGGGCCGCGCCGCAGTTCCCTCCGGTGCCTCCACAGGCGCACATGAAGCGGTCGAGAAACGCGATGGCGACAAATCTCGCTACTTCGGGAAAGGCGTGCTGGAAGCCTGCGCTGCCGTAAACGGCGAGATCGCCGAGGCACTCGTCGGCATGGACGTGACCGAACAGGTTGATCTGGACGAAGCAATGATCGAATTGGACGGCACCGCCAACAAAGCCCGCCTCGGTGCAAATGCCATTCTTGGCGTCTCACTGGCCTCCGCCAAAGCCGCCGCTGATTACTGCACACAACCGCTCTACCGCTATGTCGGCGGCACCTCTGCGCGGGTTCTGCCCGTGCCAATGATGAACATCATCAACGGTGGCGAGCATGCGGATAACCCGATCGATATCCAAGAATTTATGATCATGCCCGTCGCCGCCGAGAATATCCGCGACGCGATCCGCATGGGCGCCGAAGTTTTCCATACGCTCAAAGGTGAACTTTCCGCCGCGGGCCTCGCCACAGGCGTTGGCGATGAGGGCGGCTTTGCTCCCAACATTGGCTCGACCCGTGACGCACTTGATTTCATTATGAAATCCATCGAAAAGGCAGGCTACAAGCCCGGTGAGGAAATCTACCTCGCCCTAGATTGCGCAGCTTCCGAATACTATAAGGACGGCAAGTATGTCCTTGATGGCGAAGGTAGAATGCTGAGTTCAGCTGAAAACGTCGACTACCTGCAATCGCTGGTACATGATTACCCCATCATCAGCATCGAAGACGGCATGCATGAAGATGATTGGGAGGGTTGGATCGCCCTGAATGAAACCATGGGCAATCAGGTACAACTTGTGGGTGACGATCTGTTCGTGACCAATCCTACCCGTCTGGCGGAGGGCATCAAGCGCCGCGCTGCAAACTCCATGCTGGTAAAGGTCAATCAAATCGGCACCTTGACGGAAACTCTTCAAGCAGTCGATATGGCCCACCGTGCGGGCTTCACCAATGTCATGTCCCACCGCTCGGGCGAGACGGAGGATGCAACCATTGCCGATCTCGCGGTTGCCACCAACTGCGGTCAGATCAAAACCGGTTCACTAGCGCGCTCCGACAGGCTCGCGAAATACAACCAGCTGATCCGCATCGAGGAAGCACTGGGCGAAAGCGCGCAATACGCAGGCCGCAGCATCCTGAAGTGAGACGGGAAGAGTTCGTAAACCTTTGCGGCGCCACATAATACCATGTGAGCGCCGCTACGAACACCTACCGAATTTTCTCACACGGCCCGCTCTGTGCAACAGCCATCGCAGAAAGTGTTGGTATCATATCGCACCCGAGAATATTGCGGTACGGCGTCCACGCCTAACTTTGGGTGCCACAGGAAAGCTAAACCCCCAAAACCCCTTAGCTTATGGGACGCGCAAAAAACGAGATGCGCTCGAAGCCAGCTTCGATATATTGACAGTCTTACTTCAGAAATCCCACTCAACATCTCGCAAGGCCTGTACAAATGACCATCATTAGCCCCGCAACAACAGCCGAAGATCTGGCCGTCGTATGCGATCTGTGCTGGGACTACCGCACCCATCTGGCCAATGTCTCTCCTATTGACGCCGAGCTGACCGAGACCTTCTACCCCATCCCCAAATACGCTGCCCTGATGGACACGCTGGCGCAGGCGCACGCCCGCCCACACGGCATCATCCTGCTGGCAAAACTGGACGGCAAACCCGCAGGCTGTGCCATGTCCCAAGCGCTCGACCCAAACTCCTCCGAGATCAAGCGCCTATACGTCGCCCCCGATGCACGTGGCCACGGCGTCGCCCGCAAGCTTATCATCGCGCTGATGGACCAAGCGCGCAGTGACGGCTTCTCCCGCATCTTGCTTGATACCTCGGTGACCCTTGCGCCTGCGCGCGCACTTTACGCCGCTATGGGATTTATCGAACGCGGCCCCTACCAAGACATCCCCGAAGAGGCTCTGCCGCATCTGGTCTTCTTCGAGGCCCCGCTATAGTTCTGGCCCCGCACCAACGGAGCCCGATATGAGCCGCAAACGCACCATCGCCCTCGCAGGCATCGCACTCCTCGCCGGTCTCGCGCTTATTGAACGGGTAACAAACAGCATGGAACTGGTCCCAGCCAATGTGACGGCGGTCATGCCCATTGTACCAGACAGAGGTCCCGACCTGTGGAAAGTGATGTTCGAGCTGTCGGACCGCAATGAATATGCCTCTGAACCCTTGAGCGTTCGACCCACCTTCGCCAAAGGCGATCCAGTCTGCGTGCGCATGCACAAGCGCAGTTGGGCCAATACAAAATTCCAGATTACAGCGACTGACAGCTGTTGGGATGGGGCGATCACACCCCTGCGCGCGCCAGACTAAAAAAATCTTGCGCGTCAGCGCTCATTTGGATCAGGGCACGTCAGGAACACTCACCGTGCCACCGCCTACTGCTGCCCGCACACCCGTGGTCCCCGCACAGCTGGTCGGCATCCCCCGCGCCACACGCACGGCAAGATAGGCAAAGGCCTGCGCCTCCAGCATATCTCCGTCCAGCCCGACCTCCTCCACCGGCACCACGGGACAGTCCAGCGAGACCGCCAGCATCTGCATCAACACCGGATTTCGCCGCCCGCCGCCTGTCACCAAAACGCGGGCAGGCGCGCTCGGACAATGCTGCATCGCCTCTGCCACACCCGCCGCACACATGGCCGTCAGGGTGGCCGCTGCATCTGCGTCCGACAACTCCCGTACCAGCGCGACCATCTCGTCAAAGTCATTACGGTCCAGTGACTTGGGCGGCATGCGTGCAAAATAGGGCTCCGCCAGAAACAACTCCAGCGCCCCCATCTCAACCGTGCCACCTCGCGCCACTGCACCGTCCTTGTCATAGGCAAGCCCCAGCCGTTCTTGCATCAGATCATTCACAGGCGCGTTCGCAGGTCCGGTATCAAAGGCAAGCAACGCGCCCTCGGCATGCGGCTCGGGAATACTCGGGTCCACCCATGTCAGGTTGCCTACACCGCCTAAATTCAAGAACGCCACAGGCTCCGTCGCCCCGATGTACCGCGCACAGGCATGGTGAAAGAACGGGGCAAGCGGGGCACCCTCGCCGCCCAGCTCGACATCCGCACTGCGGAAATCCCAAACCACCGGCACCCCCAGCTCTTGCGCAAGCATCGCCCCATTGCCGACCTGCAACGTTCCTTGCACACGTGGCGCATGGGCCAAGGTCTGGCCATGAAACCCGATCAGGTCGACATCCGTAAAATCCTGCAAAATCTCCAGATGCGCCGCTTCAATGACGCCTGCCGCCGCCTCAACCCTCTCGCCAGACCAAAGTCCGAACCCTGCCGCAATCCCCTTACGCTCCTCCGCACCATATTCTCGAAACGCACTGCGCCCGAAACCGATGATATCACGCCCGTCCGTTTCCAGCACCGCCACGTCCACACCGTCCAGCGAGGTCCCCGACATTGCCCCCGCCGCCGTCACCACACCCGTCTTTGCAATGGCTTTGCTCATATTCTTGTCTTTTCCTTTGGCCCTGCTCCGCCTATAGATGCCCTGCAATTCAAGCCGAGGGCAAGCGCCATGACATACCATCCCAAATCAGATTTCGTCGCCGTGATGATGGAGCGTGGCTTCCTTGCCGATTGCACCGACTATCAAGGGCTGGACGAAGCGCTGCTTAAAGGGGCGATGCCCGGCTACATCGGTTTTGATGCTACGGCCAAATCCCTGCACGTCGGATCACTCATCCAGATCATGATGCTGCGCTGGCTGCAAAAGACGGGCGGCAAGCCGATTACCCTGATGGGCGGCGGTACTACGAAAGTGGGCGATCCGTCTTTCCGCGCCGATGAGCGGCCCCTGCTCACGCCTGAACAGATCGACGACAACATCGCAGGTATCAAAAAGGTGTTCTCCGCCTACCTCAGCTACGACGAGGGGCTCATGCCCTCAAGTAGCGAAGCGGTAGTAGGGCCGGAAAACGTTGCGTTGATGATCAACAACGCCGAATGGCTGGACGAGCTGAACTACCTCGATTTTCTGCGTGACATTGGCCGCCATTTCTCCATCAACCGCATGCTGGCCTTCGAAAGCGTGAAATCCCGCCTCGACCGTGAGCAGTCGCTGTCGTTCCTGGAATTCAACTACATGATCCTCCAAGCCTATGATTTCATGGAATTACACCGCCGCTATGGCTGCATCCTGCAAATGGGCGGCTCGGACCAGTGGGGCAATATCGTCAACGGCATCGACCTTACGCGCCGCGTGATTGATGGTGAAGTTTACGGCCTCACATCACCCCTGCTGACCACATCTGACGGCAAGAAGATGGGCAAAAGCCAGTCGGGTGCGATCTGGCTCAACCCTGATATGCTATCGCCATACGAGTTCTGGCAGTTCTGGCGCAACACCACCGATGCCGATGTGGGCAAATTCCTCAAGCTCTACACAGAGTTGCCTGTCGATGAATGTGACCGCCTTGGCGCGCTGGAGGGATCCGAAATCAACGAGGCCAAGATAAGGCTCGCCAATGAAGTCACAAGCCTGCTGCACGGAACAGACGCGGCAGTGGCGGCAGAGGCCACATCCCGCGAAGTCTTTGAGAAGGGCGGCGTGGGCGATGACCTGCCTACCCTGACGCTTACGGCCAGCGAGATCGGAGACGGCATTTCCATCGTGCAACTCATCGTCAAATCCGGCCTCGCAGGGTCGGGCAAAGAGGCAAAGCGCCTGATCTCGGAGAATGGTGCGCGTATCAATGATGAGCCCCTGACAGAAGCTGGCATGATGATCGACGCGGCCGGCTTGGCCACGCCGATTAAACTTTCAGCGGGAAAAAAGCGTCACGCGCTGATCCAACTCGGCTAACTCTAGGGGGGCTGCGGTTAAGCCCCCCTTAACCAACCTGCGCGCAAACTCATGAGATGTTTGACGCCAGCCCAGCCCCGACCGATCACCCGCTGATGCAAGACCGCTCTTTTGCCGCTGCCCTCCGGTTGTGTGGCGAAGACCCGATCACGCTGCCCACCGGCCATATGCTACTCAACCGCCGCATCGCTGGCGTTCCTGTGCTCATGTTGCCGCGTGCTGCACCGCCGCCGGACCTGCTGGCCCAACTAAGCGCCGCAGGTCTGCACCACCGTCCTCTGATCCTGTCACCCGAATTTGCTTGCCTGATGCCCCGCGCCGTTAATGTCGGGGCACCCCGCGCCCTTCTCACTGTTGATCTGACTGCTTGCCGTGAGACCCGCCGCGCAGCCCTTCATCAAAACTGGCGGCATCAGCTTGGACAGGCCGAAGGCCGCGCCTTGCGTATCCTGCACCGACCCTTGACGCCCAATCATCCCCTGCTAATCGTTGAGGCCGAACAATCCCGCGTGCGGCGCTATCAAAACTGGCCCACTGCCCTGACCTCTGCCTTCGCCAGCATCGCCCCCGATCAAACGCATGTTTTCACTGCCCTGCTGCGCGGCCATCCGGTCGCTCATATGCTCATGCTCACCCACGGCACGCGTGCTACCTATCATATCGGCCACACCACAGATCAGGGCCGCGCTGTTCATGCGCATAATCTGATCCTGTGGGAGGCCATGAATGCACTTGCCGCGCGCGGCATCACCACGCTCGACCTCGGTGTTGAGACGACCCCTCAGATCGACCGTTTCAAGCGCCGCGCAGGTGCCGAGCCAGCCCCAACAGGCGGCACATGGCTGCGCTGGACCCCGTGGGTGCGTAACTCATAACGGTGCATGGGGGGGTGTACAGACGGTGTACAGGGGGTGCACGCATGGCACCCCCCTATTTTAGCTGTTGGATTTCTCTTCCAGCATCAGCCATTCTTCTTCGGCATCGCTAAGTTTTCCATGACGCTGTACCAGCGCATCGCTGGCCTTTTGGAACTTCGCAGGCTGCTCTGTGAACAATGCCGGATCACTCAGCAGTTCTTCCAGCTTGGCAATTTCAGCCCCAATACGCTCGATCTCGGCAGGCAGCGCTTCAAGGCGGTGCTTTTCAGTAAAACTCAGGCCCGTCTGAGCCTTTGCTTCCTTTTGCACCTTCGCATTAGAGGTCTTTGATTTCACGACACTACCCGCGAAATCCTTCATCCCGCGCTGTGCCAGATAGTCAGTCCAGCCGCCTGCATAAACTGTCGCCTTGCCGTCACCTTCCATCGCAATGGTCGTCGCCGCCACACGGTCGAGGAAATCACGGTCGTGGCTCACCAGAATGACCGTACCATCATAGCTGCCCAGCAATTCTTGCATCAAATCAAGTGTTTCAACGTCCAGGTCGTTCGTCGGTTCATCGAGCACCAGAAGATTGCTCTCCCGCGCCATCAGTTTTGCCAGCAAAAGCCTCGCCTTTTCCCCACCGGACAGGGACCGGACAGGGGCACGGGCCTGCGCCTCGTCGAACAGGAATTCTTTTAGATAGCCAACAACATGCTTAGGGTAGCCGCGTACCAAAATCTGGTCCGCCTTGCCAGAGACGCGCATGTCAGGATCGCCCGTCAGGCTGTCCCACAGGGTCATATCGCCATCCAGTTGCGCACGGGCCTGATCGAACAGAGCCAACGCCAGATTGGTGCCGATCTTGACCTCACCGCTGTCAGGTTGTTCTTTGCCGATCAGCATGTTGAGCAGCGTGGTTTTGCCCACACCGTTCGGCCCCACCAGAGCGATCCGGTCACCACGGTTCACAGTGAGTGAGAAGTCATGCAAGATGACCTTATCACCGTAAACCTTTGTAATATTTATCGCTTCCATAACTTTACGGCCAGACTTGGGTCCCGCCTCCAGCGCCATGGCTGCCGTCCCCTGACGGGTAATTTGGCTGCTGCGCTCGGCCCGCAATTCCTGCAAGGCACGCACGCGCCCTTGGTTGCGCTTTCGACGTGCAGAGATACCCTCAACCGCCCACCGCGCCTCGGACTTAATCTTACGGTTAAGCTTATGGCGCTGCATGTCCTCTTCTTCCCAGATCGTGTCGCGCCACGCCTCGAACCCTTTGAAACCAATCTCTTGGCGGCGCACGGCACCGCGGTCAATCCAAAGGGTGGCACGGGTAAGCGCATTGAGAAACGCGCGGTCGTGGGAGATAATCAGATACGCAGCACGGGTCGATTTCAGCTCTTCCTCGAGCCATGCAATCGCTTCGATGTCCAAGTGGTTCGTCGGCTCGTCGAGCAGCATCAACTCAGGCTCAAGCGCCATCAACCGCGCCAGTGCCGCACGGCGACGCTCCCCACCGGAGGCAGTTGCCACCGGGCGCTCTGGATCGAACTTCAGGCCTTCGCCTGCGCGCTCGACCTTATACAACTCACCTGGATCGAGCCCATGCGCGGCGAAGTCGCCCAATGTCTCAAACCCTGACAAATCGGGATCTTGCTCCATATAACCAACGGTCACACCGGGGCCTGCGGTGATGTCGCCCTTATCGGCCTCGACCAATCCGGCCATGACCTTCATCAGCGTCGATTTGCCAGAGCCGTTGCGCCCCACCAATGCCAATCGGTCACCCTGCTGGATGACCAGTCCAAGGTTTTCAAATACAGGATCACCGCCAAATGTGAGGGCGATATCGGAGAGCTGGAGAAGGGGTGCGCGTGCCATGGGTGTCGCCTACTGTGGCCACGCGAAAACGTCAATCAGACAAGTGCACGCAACAGCCTTTTCCGTGCAGGTGGGATAGAGCCGATCTCCAGCGCGGTAAACACATGCAGAGTGTTCATCGTACGGTCCACAACGGCGTGATCGCTGACCCAGCCGCCCATCATCAGATAAGTGCGCAACAGGGGCGGCATCGCAGCGTTCCCCTTTGCCAGATCAGGTTTGCGACGCAAGCGTGCGCCATATTGGAAAACTTCGGCGGCTTTGATCCCAGGCATCCACGGCTCTGGCACCAGATGTCGCGCCTTGAGCACTGCAAAGGCATCGAGGTAGGCCTCGGGGTCAGTACCTACAAATGACGAGCACCCGAAGAGCATTTGCACGCCTGTGTCATCCACAAAGGAAGTCAGCGCAGCCCAAGCGATGCGCAGGATGTCAGGATCACTATGATCAGGGTGGATACAGAACCGCCCCAGCTCAAGCATAGGGCCTGTAAAATCCTCGAGTGCGGCAATCTCGTAGAATGCAGCGGCATAGCTCTCGCTGATCTGCGCCCCTTCAAATACGGACATGCGAAAGGACGCCACGGCATCCCCTTCCTGCGTTTGCACCAGCACATGGGTTGCGGCGGCATCAAAGCGGTCCGCAGCACCGCCCGCAGCCCCAAAACACAAGCCGCGCAACGCATAGACAGCAGCCATATCCGCGTCACTCGCGGCGCGCTTAACTGTGTATCTGCCTTTGGTTAAGGGTGTCATGTGCTGCCTAGCGCGCATGGGTCGCGTAGCGTGCTGCAGGTCAGCCCGCCAGCCCGGCAGGGTTGAAGCGGCCAAGGTTGCCCAAAAGCTGGCGGATAAAGCCATTGTCGCGCACACCAGATGACGTCACGCGGCGCGCAAGCGGGACAACCTGCCCGCGCTCCAGCCCGAATGTCTCGATGTTGCTGACCACGCCTGCACTGTCAAAGCTGATGGCAAGCACCCGGCGCTCTACTTCCTTGGGAGCAAGTGCGCCGAATATCCGCTTGCGGCTGCGAACATAGTAAAATCCGCTCTCGTTTACGACACCTGCTGTGGACGGAATGCCGATGGCCTCTTCCACAGAGGCGCGCGTATCAACGCCGACAGTAATCTGCTCCAACTCGTCTTCGGGCGGGATATAGCCGTGGTTTTTGTACTGGGGTGCACAGGCCACAACAGAGCCAACCACCACTGTGGCAAGCAGCACACGCCGCAAAATGCTCGCGTTGATAAAGATACCCATGGTACTGCCCCTTGCCCTCAGCCTGTTCGGCTTTTATCTCGCATATACCAGATGCGTCCCATGGTTCAAGAATTGAAAGCACATAGATATGTCGCCCACACCTCCCACAGCCACCAGCTTGCGCGTGGCAAGCCTGTCCCAGACCGGACCAAACCCGTTCTCCCTACGCCCTGATGCAACTGCCCTTGCCGCCATTGCCGAGGCAATGGGCCTGACAGGGCTGCGTAAATTGTCGTTTGAGGGAGGGCTTCAGCCTCTTGGTGATCGCGACTGGCAGCTCAAAGGCCGCTTGGGTGCCACTGTAGTACAGCCTTGCGTTGTCACGCTTGAGCCTGTGCTGACGCGGATCGATACAGATGTCGTGCGCACATTCTTGCGCGACTATACCGACGTGGACGCCCCGGAGGCGGAGATGCCCGAGGACGATAGCGTGGAGCCGTTGGGCGTATGGATCGATCCTGCGGTTGTTATGGAAGAAGAGCTCGCCCTCGCCTTGCCCGAATACCCGCGCAAAGGAGAGGCCGAGAGCACAACGGTCCGCGTGACCGAGCCAGGCAAAATGCCCATGACAGATGAACAAGCACGCCCCTTTGCTGGTCTTGCAGCGTTCAAGGACCAACTCAAAGGTAACGACGACACGTAAAGTGCCAAAACCCGCTTGCGCCCTGTCATTTTCGCAGTATTTTGTGGCTCTCCCGTGAATTAGCGTTGGACAAGCGAGCAGCACTTGCCTAAACGCACGACACGCCCGTACGGGAGTTGATATGAAACACGGCCCGACGCAGCCGATCTGCGCACCATGGCCCCGAATACAAAGGCACCTGATATGGCTGTCCAGCAGAATAAAGTATCCAAATCGCGCCGCAACAACCGCCGCTCACACGATTCGCTGACTGCAGCGAACCCTAACGAATGCACAAACTGCGGTGAGCTTAAGCGCCCGCACCACGTTTGCGCATCTTGCGGCCACTACGCTGACAAAGAAGTTGTGGCACAGAACGACGAGATTGATCTCGACGAAGACGCGGCGTAAGCTGCGGCTGAGCAATAACAACTAAAGGCATTCGCACCAGATGACGGCACCGACCGATCACACAAGAGCGAGCGCCCACACCCTCATATCGGTCGATGCGATGGGTGGTGATCAAGGGCCGGCAGCAGTAGTTGCCGGTTGCCTTATTTCGGCTAAAGCCAATCCCGACATTTCCTTCGTTCTACACGGACCCGAGGCTGAATTGCGCGCTTTGGTGGCTAAACATCCCGTTTTGGACAAGCGCACGGTCATCCGCGATGCCGTCGGTGTTGTGACCATGGACGATAAACCCAGTCAGGTCGTGCGCTCCGGCAAGGACACTTCCATGTGGTCCGCCATCGAGGCTGTCCGCTCCGGTGAGGCGTCAGTCGCGGTGTCATGTGGCAACACAGGCGCGCTCATGGCGCTGTCGATGATCCGCCTGCGCAAGCTGCCCGGCGTGAACCGCCCCGCGATTGCTGTGCTCTACCCCTCCTCGAACAAGCAGGGCTTCAACGTGATGTTGGACGTAGGCGCCGATATCAAAGCGGACGCCGATGATCTGCTGCGCTTTGCGCTGATGGGGATGTCCTATGCGCGCAACGGTCTGGACGTGGAGCGCCCACGCATCGGTTTGCTGAACGTCGGCACCGAAGAGCACAAAGGCCGCACCGAGCTTAAAGAAGCGCACGATCTGATTCGCGACCACTCCGCCGATGCGGCGTTCGAGTTTGTGGGTTTTGTCGAAGGTGGCGATATTTCAGGCAATAAGGCCGATGTGATCGTCACCGACGGATTCACCGGAAATGTTGCGATCAAAACCGGCGAAGGCACCGCCAGCTTGATTGGCGTGCGATTGCGCGAAGCGTTCAAATACTCGATCCTGTCGCGGCTTGCCTCCCTGCTTGCCTATACTTCTCTGATGCGCCTGCGCCTCAAGATTGACCCCCGCCGTGTGAATGGTGGTGTGTTCTTAGGTCTCAACGGTACAGTTGTGAAATCCCATGGCAGCGCTGATGCGACAGGCATCTCGGCGGCGATCAAACTTGCCGCGCAACTATCTGAGAACGGATTTAACGACAAGCTGGCGGCCCGCGTTGCTGCCGCTTTGCCCAGCGAGGAGCCAGTCCCCGAATGACCCTGCGTGCTGTTGTAAAAGGTGTCGGGCACTATTTGCCCGAACGTGTTGTTGAGAACGCCGAATTCGAGGCGACGCTCGACACCAATGATGAGTGGATTCGCGCCCGCTCTGGCATTGAACGGCGCCATTTCGTGAGTGAGGGTGAGACGACGTCAAGCATGGCCACCGCAGCCGCAAAAGCCGCGCTGGGTATGGCTGGTTTGGCTGCAGATGACGTGGACGCGGTGATTGTCGCGACTTCGACTGCCGATCTAACCTTTCCGTCTGCCGCTACAATGGTCCAAGCCGAGCTGGGCATGAAATCAGGTTTTGCCTTTGATATTCAAGCAGTTTGTGCAGGTTTCATTTTTGCGCTGAGCAATGCAAACGCACTGATCCTGTCCGGTCAAGCCAAACGCGTGCTGGTCATCGGCGCAGAGACATTCAGCCGGATCATGGACTGGACCGACCGTGGCACATGTGTGTTGTTCGGCGATGGCGCAGGCGCGTTGCTGCTGGAAGCGCAGGAGGGTGACGGCACCACTGCGGACCGCGGCATCCTGTCGACCGACCTGAACTCCGACGGTACCCAACGTGATCTTTTGTACGTCGATGGTGGCACTTCCACTGGCACCACAGGATATCTGCGCATGCAGGGCAACCAGGTGTTCCGCCACGCTGTGGAAAAGCTAAGCAAAACCGCGACCACCGCCATGGCGACTGCAGGAGTAGACACAGCAGATGTAGATTGGATCGTCCCCCATCAGGCTAACATCCGCATCATCCAAGGCACTGCAAAGAAGTTGGGCCTGCCCATGGATAAGGTCGTCGTGACTGTGCAGGACCATGGCAACACGTCTGCTGCCTCAATTCCACTCGCTCTGTCCGTCGGTGTGGCACGCGGCCAGATCAAGCAGGGCGACCTGATTGTGACGGAAGCAATCGGTGGCGGATTGGCATGGGGCGCTGTTGTTCTACGCTGGTAGCAATCACGTTTTTGCGCGCATAAGATAGCGTTCTTGTTGACTTAGGAGCCCTTACTGGCCAAAGTCTTGTAAAATATGGGGGAAATCATGACAACAAATACACTGACACGGATGGATCTGAGCGAAGCAGTATTTCGTGAAGTAGGCCTGTCCCGCAACGAGAGCGCGCAACTGGTCGAAACGGTCCTTGAAGAAATGTCCGACGCCCTTGTGCGCGGCGAGCAAGTCAAGGTTTCTTCCTTCGGGACATTCTCGATCCGCTCCAAATCGGCGCGCATCGGCCGCAATCCCAAGACAGGCGAAGAGGTTCCAATCAACCCGCGCCGCGTTCTGACATTCCGCCCGTCACACCTGATGAAGGACCGTGTCGCGGACGGCAACAAGTCCTGAACTGATGCCGAAATCGCCTGACGCGTTCCGCACGATCTCAGAAGTTGCCGATTGGCTCGGCATTCAAGCGCATGTTTTGCGCTTTTGGGAGAGTAAATTCACCCAAGTGAAGCCGATCAAGCGCGCGGGCGGCCGCCGCTACTATCGGCCTGCGGATATGAAACTGCTGGGCGGGATCAGAAAACTTCTGCACGAAGACGGGCTGACGATCAAAGGCGTTCAGAAAATCCTGCGCGAAGAAGGCATGAGCCACGTAGCGGCCATGTCCGTCCCGCTTGATGATGAAGGCGAGGATTTTCAAACGCCGGTCAAGCCTATCCCTGCGCCACGTAAAGTGGCTGAACCGGAAGAAGGCGTTGTCCTGCCCTTTGAAGCGCCAAAAGAGCCAGCGCGCGCAGCAGAGCCAGCTGTCGTAGAAGAAGCGAAGCCTGAAGAGGCAGAAGACGCGGCTCCTGAGCCAATGGCAGCCGACGCCCCCACTAAGAGCGGTGCTGATGATTCTGAAGCGCATGAAGTTACGGTTGAGCCAGAACAGGAAGCTGCCGAAACCACAGTTGATACCGCAATAGAAGTTACTGCTGCAGCTGACGAGCCTACTGCGCCGGAGGACACTCCAGAGACCGTGACTGCCGGCAGAGCAGACAGCGATACATCTGATGCCCCTGAGGAATCGCTAACCGAGCAAGCGGCTGAGACAAGCGATACGTCGGCAGAAGAGGATGCTTCTGTATCAGCCGATGCACCATCAGACGCGCCTGAGGCACCCGCACCCGATCAAAGCGATGATACGCCTGCGTTAGCGGATGAGCCAACATCGGAAGATGCGCCTAAGCCCGATATGGAAGCGGACGAACCACTTGCTGCTAATCCAGTAGAGCGGGACTCGACCGAATCCGAGCAGGTTGACGAAGAGCTGACAACGGAAACAACAAAAGAACCAAACGCGCCCCTGCCCTCCTTCTTGCGCAAGCCATCAGCAGAGCAGCCCTCCATGAAAGCAGGCTCTGAGGTGAGCGCCGATGAAGCGGCTCCCGAGGATACAGCGCAGAAGCCTGAACCAGCAGCACCTGCCGCCGAGACGTCAGCACCGCAAGAGCCACCACGCCCGAAAGCGCGCGATATTGGTATGCCCTCCGTGACACCAGAGGCAGATATACACGCCGAGACCGCCACGCTTACCCGCGCGTGCCGCACGCGACGTTTGGATACGGCCACGGCGCAGCAGGTTCAGCCCTTGTTGGCACAACTCTCCGCCTTGCGCGACCGTATGGCGGCGCGTCCCGGTGGGGCGCAGCCTAAATCCTAAAACCCGTGGCTGTGGGTGCAATTGCCTCTTGCACAGCCATGTTTATGCGGTATGAACACGCCATGTTCGGGCTATGGCGCAGTCTGGTAGCGCGTCCGTCTGGGGGACGGAAGGTCGCAGGTTCGAGTCCTGCTAGCCCGACCACGACATACACAAAACGCTCGTATCCCTTTCGGGTGCGGGCGTTTTGCACATATAACGGTCGCCTTGTTGTGGTCGCCGTCTACCGAAAGGAATTCTCATGCCTGGCGTGATCCCGAACCAACAGCTTGAGACGATGATTGCATCAGGTGTGATTGCTGCCGATCCCGCGGTTGATGCAGCCCAGATACAGCCCGCCAGCCTTGATTTGCGGCTGGGGACCGTTGCTTACCGCGTGCGCGCCTCGTTTCTCGCAGGGCGTGGGGCAAAGGTTACCGACAGGCTTGGTGAGTTCGAGATGCACCGCGTTGATCTGACGGATGGGGCTGTGCTGGAAAAAGGGGCAGTCTATGTGGTTCCGCTGATGGAGCGATTGGCGCTTCCGACGGATATCAGCGCAGTCGCCAATGCCAAGAGCTCGACAGGGCGGCTGGACCTGCTGACGCGGTTGATCACCGACGGCGGGACCGAATTTGACCGCATCGGCGCAGGCTATAACGGGCCGCTTTACGCCGAGATTTGCCCCCGCTCCTTCTCCGTTCTCGTACGGCCCGGCATGCGGCTCAACCAAATCCGCTTTGGTACCGGCGATGCGGTACTCGACGATGACGCTCTGCGCGCGCTACATGCGCAGACGCCGCTGGTAGATGGCGATGCGGTGATTGATGACGGTTTGGGCTTTTCTGTTGATCTGCGGCTCAAAGACACAACGCTGGTCGGATACCGCGCCAAACCACATACGGGTGTGATCGATCTCGATAAAATCGGTCACTATGCACCTGCCGACTATTGGGAAGAAGTGCACAGTGACAATGGCCAGATCATTCTGGACCCCGGAGCATTTTATATTCTGGTGAGCCGAGAAGCCGTCACCATCCCGCCGGAGTATGCCGCTGAAATGGCGCCTTATCTGGCGATGGTTGGTGAATTTCGCGTGCATTATGCGGGCTTCTTTGATCCCGGATTTGGCTATGATGACGCAGGCGGTGCAGGATCACGCGGCGTGCTCGAAGTGCGCTGTCATGAGGCCCCTTTTGTGCTGGAGCATGGGCAGGTTGTCGGGCGGTTGGTGTATGAGAAGATGATCGAAGCACCGACCCAACTGTATGGTGCCGGAATTGCTTCCAACTATCAGGGCCAAGGTTTGAAGCTGTCCAAACACTTTAAGGCGCCCAAGAGCGCCTGAGAGGGGCCAGCCCCCAGCCTTGTTCTGCGAACAAGGCTTCCCCCGGAGTATTTAGCGCCAATTGAGATTGGGCGTCTTAGGCTTGGCCGTTGTTCTGGCGTCTTGCGCGGCGGGCGGCGCGGACTTCCTGCTGCGTCGGGCCGCGTTTGACCGGATTGCCATAGTCGTCAATCTCGCCTTGGCGTTGTGGCTTTTGGCGCCCATTGCGCATGGAGGATGCCTTGTTAAATCCGGCATCAATCCCCTTGCTGACCATTTTGCGCATCAAGATACGCATAACCATGTTGATAATCTGGTTCATAATGCTCTCCTCACCTCTTTTGTTGCCAGTATAGCGACAATTGCGGCATTTTTGGGATTAGTCTTCGAAAAGTTCGCTTTGTCCTTCAGTGCTTTCCGGCTCATCCTCACCATCGCCTACTTGGGGCAATAAGCTCAGAGGAGGTCGGCTCTCCAGCAGGCCAGCGGAACGGAGCTCTTTCAGGCCGGGCAGGTCGCGGGCGTTCTCTAGACCGAAGTGGTCGAGGAAGGTCTCGGTCACCACAAATGTCACAGGGCGGCCCGGTGTCATCTTGCGACGGCCAAAGCGGATCCATTCCAGCTCCAGCAATTGATCCACCGTGCCCCGCGAGACAGAGACGCCGCGAATTTCTTCGATTTCGGCACGGGTCACGGGCTGGTGATAGGCGATGATCGCCAATGTCTCAATTGCGGCGCGGCTGAGCTTTCGGACCTCAACGGTTTCCTTTTGCATGAGATATCCAAGGTCGGCAGCGGTGCGCATCGCATAGGCATCGCCGATCTTCATGACCTGCACACCGCGCCCATCATAGCGGCGGCGGACATGAACCATCGCCTCAGCCACGTCACAGCCGTGGGGCATCCGCGCCTCCAGATCTTTGAGCGTGACGGGCTCTGCGCTGGCGAACAGCACGGCCTCTACCATGCGTTCCTGCTCGACCATGGGCGGAGCGTCGAACAGGCTTTCGCCTTCTTGTTCAATATCTTCTGACATGGTCTTAATCTTTCTTTCGCAACTGGATTGGCGCAAAGCTCTCGGACTGGCGGATTTCCAGATGGCCCTCTTTGACCAACTCCAACGAGGCGGCAAAAGTGGCGGCGGTGGCGGAGCGGCGCTTGACCGGATCGCTTTCCCAGCCTTCGGGCAGAAAGCTCATGAGATCGCCCCACTCGCCCGCATACCCAATGAGACCGCGCATCCGCTCCAATGCCTGCTCCATCGTGAACACGTTTTCGCGGTCCATCACAAAGGGGCGAAAGTCATCGCGGGTGCGGATGCGGGCGTAGCCCTGCATCAGGTCCAGCAGCGTTGCGGTATAGGTGACCGAGCGCACGCGTTCGACCATCTGTGTCTGACCGCGGGCAAAGAAATCGCGGCCCAATTGATCCCGCCCCATCAGGCGGGCCGCTGCGTCTCGCATTGCGGAGAGGCGCTCAAGTTGGAAAGCGAGCTGGGCGGCCAATTCCTCTCCCGACGGGCCCTCTTCAGTCGGATCAGGGGGGAGCAGGAGGCGCGATTTTAGGAACGCGAGCCAAGCGGCCATGACCAGATAATCAGCAGCGAGTTCCAACCGCAGCGCCTTGGCCTTTTCCACAAAGGCCAGATATTGCCGCGCCAGTTGTAGGACAGAAATCTTGCGCAGATCGACCTTTTGGGTCCGACTGAGGGTCAGCAACAGATCAAGCGGGCCTTCAAACCCGTCCACGTCAATAATCAGCGCCTCAGCAGCAAGCCGCTCGGCAACTGTTGTGCTGTCTTG
>RCNE010000227.1_pt1 | contig 30071 bp, 23 predicted proteins | sample 2041361 | NCBI WGS metagenome assembly RCNE01 (sample SAMN09708229, study PRJNA481090) | Marine sediment metagenome, whole genome shotgun sequencing project. | reverse complement strand
TGAACAAATCATAAGTAAAGCTTGGATTAAAAAGGCTATTCAACCTTCTAAACCAAATATCAATTATGGCTATATGTGGTGGTTGAACACTAAGGGGAAACGACATTGGGAAGGTCTTTCAGAAAAGATATTTTATGCAGCTGGGTTTGGTGGTAATTTTATTGTGATTGATAAAGAAAATGATGTAGTTGTGGTTACCAGATGGTTAAAACCTAATAAAATCGGTGAGCTTATGACTAAGGTAAATGCCTCTTTGGATTAAAGCTTACAAAGTATTTCTAAGGCTTTTTCTAAGGTCTCATCTTTTTTAGCAAAACAAAACCTCAATAATTTTTGGTCTAGATGATCTACATTAAATACCGAAATTGGAATACTCGCCACACCATTTTCTATAGTTAATCGTTTCGCAAGTGGCAAGTGCTACATCATTTTCTTCTGTTATTTTAGAATAATTAAGCAATTGAAAGTAGGTGCCTTGCGACGGGGTATAGGTAAACCTTGAAGTTTTCAGGCCATCAAGAAACAAGTCTCGTTTTTTCTGAAAAAATGTATTTAGGGCTAAATAGTGATCTGGAGTTTTTAAGTACTCCGTAAGCGCCCTTTGCATAGGATGACTCACACTAAAGACATTAAATTCATGTATTTTTTGAATCTCTTTCATTAATTCGATTGGAGCAACACAATAGCCCATTTTCCATCCGGTGGCATGAAATGTTTTGCCAAAAGAAGCACAAATAACACTTCTTAAGAACAATTCAGGGTATTTGGCGACGCTCTCATGGGTTAATCCATCAAAAACAATATGCTCGTAGGCCTCATCACTTAATAGGATGATGTTGGTGCCTTTTAACGCATCTTGTAATTGATGCATATCCTCAGGAGAAAAAATAGTTCCACTAGGGTTATGAGGCGTATTTATAATAACCATCCGAGTTTTAGAAGTGATTTTACTTCGAAAATCTTCCCAATCCATCTTAAAATCTATGTTATTTAGCTGTACAAATACGGGAATTCCTCCATTAGCAAGAATTGCCGGTTCATAACAGTCATAAGCGGGCTTTATAACGATTACTTCTTCCCCAACGGACACAAAGGCACTAATACTTGAATAAATGGCTTCAGTAGCTCCAACGGTAACCGTAACCTCAGATTCAGGATGATATGTTGCACCATAGAGTGAATCGATTTTTTGACAAATGGCTTCTCTAAATGAATATATGCCAGCCATAGGGGCATATTGATTGTGTCCTGCTCGCATGGCTTCCGCTACCAATTCTACTAATATTGGGTCGGTATCAAAATCAGGAAATCCTTGAGAAATATTAATGGCATTATGTTTTGCTGCCAACCGACTCATTATGGTAAAAATGGAGGTGGGTAAATTGTGAAGCTTGGGCGTGTGATTACTTGTAAAGGATTTCATTTATTGGATCTAGAGCTATAAAAATAATGAATTATAATACTTAGACCCGCTTCTTTCGTTTTCTTCGAATGAAATAAGAGTTAAAAGAAAGAATCCCAAATTCGATTACTTTCGAATTTGGGATTCTATTTTCTAGAAGTTAAAAAAATCTAGCCTTTTAAATTAGCAGCATAATATTCGCGATTTAGTCGTGCGATATTTTCTAACGAAATTCCTTTCGGGCATTCAATTTCACAGGCTCCGGTATTGGTACAGTTACCAAAACCTTCTAAATCCATTTGACGCACCATATTTTGTACTCTGTCAGTTGCTTCTACTTGCCCTTGAGGAAGTAAAGCAAATTGAGATACTTTGGCAGAAGTAAACAACATTGCGCTGGCATTCTTACAAGCCGCAACACAAGCACCGCAGCCGATGCAGGTGGCAGCATCCATAGCTTCATCAGCAACATGTTTATTGATAGGAATAGCATTCGCATCAACCGTGTTACCTGAAGTGTTTACTGAAATATAACCCCCAGCTTGTTGAATACGCTCAAAAGAACTTCTATCAACTATTAAATCTTTTATTACTGGGAAAGCTTTCGCTCTAAACGGCTCAATAACAATGGTGTCACCATCGCTAAATTTACGCATATGTAATTGACAAGTCGTAACCAAACGATCCGGTCCGTGAGGTTCTCCATTTATTTGAAGTGAACACGTACCACAAATACCTTCACGGCAATCGTGATCAAACTCAACGGGCTCTTCGCCTTTATTGATCAGTTCTTCATTAAGAACGTCTAACATTTCTAAGAAAGACATATCGCCTTCTACTCCGTTTAAAGAATAGTCGACCATTTTACCTTTACTTGTAGCATCTTTTTGACGCCATATTTTTAGGGTCAGCTTCATAGCTTCTTATTTATAACTTCTTGTCTTCAATTCAATATTTTCGTAAACTAATTCTTCTTTGTGAAGAACAGCGTCTTTTGGCTCTCCCTTATATTCCCAAGCAGAAGCAAATTTGAAATTTTCATCATCACGCATGGCCTCTCCTTCAGGAGTTTGATATTCATCTCTAAAGTGACCACCACAAGACTCATTTCTAGTAAGTGCATCTTTAGCAAATAACTCGCCTAACTCTAAAAAGTCTGCAACACGCCCTGCTTTTTCTAATTCTTGGTTCATACCATCTGTACTACCAGGTATTTTTACGTTTTCCCAAAAATCAGATCTTAGAATTGAAATTTCATCAATGGCCTCTTGCAGTTCTTTTGCATTTCTGCTCATTCCACACTTATTCCACATGATTTTCCCTAGTTTTTTATGGTAATAATCAACAGAATGCAAACCATTGCCTCCCATTAGTTTATCCAATCGATCTTTAACATCCTTTTCTGCAGCATCAAATTCAGGTGAATCAGTTGGTATCGCACCTGTTCGAATATCATTTGAAAGATAGTCTCCAATAGTGTAAGGCAGTACAAAATAGCCATCAGCTAAACCTTGCATAAGTGCAGAGGCACCTAATCGGTTTGCACCATGATCACTAAAGTTTGCTTCACCTGCAGCGTAGCAACCTTCTATGGTAGTTTGTAAATTGTAATCCACCCAAAGGCCACCCATAGTATAGTGTACCGCTGGGTAAATCATCATTGGCGTTTCGTACGGGTTTTCATCTACAATCTTTTCGTACATCTGAAAGAGATTACCATATTTCTCTTCGATAACCCCTTTACCTAATTTTATTATCTCTTTATCATCGGCATTTTTAAGACCATGTGTTAAAGCTTGTTCTTTTCCGTAGCGTTGAATGGCAGCAGCAAAATCTAAATAAACAGCTTCACCAGTTTTATTTACACCAAAACCTGCATCACATCTCTCTTTTGCAGCTCTTGAAGCAACATCTCTTGGTACTAAGTTTCCAAAAGCAGGATATCTTCTTTCTAAATAGTAATCTCTATCTTCTTCTTTTAATTGTAGAGGTTTCAGTTTGCCTTCACGAATTGCAATAGCATCTTCTTTTCTTTTAGGAACCCAAATACGACCATCATTACGCAATGATTCAGACATCAAGGTCAATTTCGATTGGTGGTCTCCAGAAACAGGAATACAAGTAGGGTGTATTTGTGTATAACAAGGGTTGGCAAAGAAAGCTCCCTTACGGTGAGCACGCCAAGCTGCCATTACATTACTACCCATAGCGTTGGTTGAAAGGAAAAATACATTTCCGTATCCGCCAGTAGCTAAAACTACAGCGTGACCAGAATGTCTTTCTATTTCTCCCGTGACCAAATTACGAGCGATGATACCTCTTGCTTTACCGTCTACTTTAACCAAATCCATCATTTCATGACGGGTATATGATTTGATTTTACCTCTATTTATTTGGCGATTCATTGCAGAATATGCACCTAGTAATAGTTGTTGTCCAGTTTGTCCTTTGGCGTAAAATGTTCTAGAAACTAAAACGCCACCGAAAGATCGGTTGTCTAATAAGCCACCATACTCACGAGCAAAGGGAACTCCTTGAGCAACACATTGATCAATGATATTTGCTGAAACTTCTGCTAATCGATATACGTTAGCTTCACGAGAACGATAATCCCCTCCTTTTACGGTATCGTAAAAAAGACGGTAGTTACTATCGCCATCACCTTGATAGTTCTTAGCAGCGTTTATTCCCCCTTGTGCCGCAATGGAGTGCGCTCTTCTTGGAGAATCTTGATAACAGAATGTCTTTACATTATAACCCAATTCTGCCAAAGTAGCTGCGGCAGCACCGCCTGCTAATCCTGTACCTACAACGATAACATCTATATTTCGTTTATTGGCCGGGTTGACAAGGTCAATATGATTTTTATGATTGGTCCATTTATCGGCCAATGGCCCTGCTGGAATTTTTGAATCCAATATGCCCATGCTTAGTGTGTTATTGGGTTAAAATGGTGATATAATGCAATAAAAATAAATCCTAACGGAATTACAATTGCGTATATTTTAGTAAATGTTTTTATAGCCGAGGAGTATTTGTTGTTGACTCCCATAGTTTGAAAAGAAGAAGCAAAACCATGCAATAAGTGCAATGCTAGCAATACAAAAGAGATAATATATAATATGGTTCTCCATATAGGTTCAAATTTATGAACTGTTTCTTCATGGTATCGTGTTGCATCTTCAGGACTACTTTCGATGTATTTATATGCAATTTCTGGAAGCCAAAAATCGTAGAAATGAAGTCCTAAGAAAGCAAGAATAACGGCACCGCTAATAAGCATGTTTCTTGAAATCCAAGAAGCGTTTGCACCGCCTTTATAGCTTACATATCGCACACCTCTTGCAGCACGATTTTGAAGTTCGAGTACAAAACCCATTATAAAGTGTACAACTACCCCTGCAATCAATATAGGCTGCAGCAGATATTGCACTAGCGGATTGTACCCCATAAAATGCGACCACGAATTAAAAGTTTCAGGCGCAATTACAGATGTTACATTTATTACAAAATGCTGCCCTAAAAAGAAAACTAAGAAAAGACCTGACAAGGCCATGACTACTTTTCGGGCAAGTGAAGATTTTATCAATGCACTCATTAGTTGATGATTTAGCTCTACAAAAGTACATTAGAACGGAGTTATTAACAAACTTTGAACGGCTTTAGTATGCTATTTGGAAGGAATTTAAAGAAGGGCGAAATTGCGTTTAACCTATTTTACGAAAACGATGGATATTTAAACGAATAATTAAACACTAAGAAACGTGAATTCACAAAAGTTCTGAGCTATTTAATCGTAGTATAGTTTTTTTTGCCCGATATTTAGATACGAAACTAAACCTGTAGCACTAACTATGGATATCGGACTACTTTCCGTCAGTATGAACGTCTATTCCACTAAAAGAATAGCCGATGAAGCGGAAAAACTTGGCCATTACATTGAATGTATAGACCACACCAAGTGTTCTGTAAAGTTAGGCAGAGGGAAACCGCAAATTTATTTTGGAGAAGAAGAAATCACGAATGCATTTGATGCTATCATACCTCGAATTGGGACGAAAGTTTCGAGACATGGAGCAGCAATAGTAAAACAATTCGAGATGAATGGCATCTTCAGTACCGCTCGTTCGCTGAGTATTCTGAGAGCCAGAAATAAGGTGCGAACACTACAAATTATGGCTCGAAAGGGCATTCCGATTCCTGAGACCTTGTTTTCTATTAACCCAGACAATATCAAAGAGCAGATTGAATTACTTGGCGGTGCGCCTGTGATTATTAAACTACAGGAAGGCACACAGGGTTTGGGTGTAATTCTTGCCGAAACTAAAAAATCAGCAAAGTCTATTATTGATACGTTTTATAAGATGGATACGAGCATTCTTATTCAAAAATTTATTGAGGAAAGCAATGGTGAAGACATTCGCATTTTTGTTGTCGGCAACAAAATCGTTGCAAGTATGAAGCGATCTAGTGAGGCGGGGGAGTTTCGCTCTAATGTGCATCGTGGCGGTACAACAGAAACAGTTACCCTTTCTGCTAAAGAGCAGTATATTGCCTTAAATGCTACAAAACATATCGGATTAGGTGTTGCTGGGGTAGACTTGATTCGTTCTAAAAAAGGGCCATTGTTGATTGAAGTAAATGCATCACCAGGGTTACAAGCTATAGAGGCGGCAACAGGAATTAACATTGCCAAGGAAATTGTACAATTTGTTGAAAAAAATGGACGTCGTAGAAGAAAATAAAAAAATTATTATTGGTGGACAAATAGTTTCTCCTGGAGAAGACAAACTCCTTAAAATAAATATAGACCGATTGCCAACAGGGACCTTAATTGATATACCCTTCTACGTATTTAATGCAAAAAAGCCAGGCCCTACTATTTTAGTGCAGGCAGGTTTACATGGCGATGAAATCAACGGTATTGAAATTGTTCGGCGCATGTTAGACGAAAAACGCTTTGAGGTTGACAAAGGAGCGGTAATTGCGGTGCCTATTCTAAATATCTTCGGATTTATTCACTTTTCAAGAGATGTTCCTGATGGAAAAGATGTAAACCGTAGTTTTCCTGGTACTAAAACAGGCTCTATGGCCAGCCGGATTGCTTACCACTACGTGACTGAAATCATGCATCAAATTGATTATGGCATTGATTTACATACAGGTGGTGGTCAACGTCATAACTTCCCACAAGTCCGATATACAGCTGAAGATGCGCAAAGTGCGAAGCTTGCCGAAATCTTCAATGCGCCTATTTCCTTCTCTTCCAAATTGATAAAAGGATCTTTTCGCAATGCCGCTTATCGAATGAACAAACCTTCAGTTGTTTTCGAAGCAGGTGAAAGTATGCGGTTTGATGACTATTCCATTATTAAGGGCATACAAGGTGTTCTCAATATTTTAAAGCATTTCGGAATGATTTCCGAAATGGAACCTAAATATGTTGAGCGGAATAAAACAATTCACTTGAAGGTCAGAAGATGGCTTCGCGCTCCTACGGCGGGTATGTTCATACCTAAGGTGGTCAATGGTAGTGAGATTAAGAAAGGTCAGATTTTAGGGGTTATTACCGATACATTTGGCAAGCGAACCAAGCAAATCAAAGCTCCTTTTGACGGATATATTTGCTGTGTAAACCACCAAGCTGTAGTAAATCAAGGAAGAGCTCTTTTTCATGTGGGTAAGTCATAGATTTTGTTCGAAATCTAGCATAAAATAAACCTCTAAAACCGACTCACCAGTTTGTACTAGTTTGTATTTTATCGATGAGGCCTTGCCATTCCTGTGTTTTACCGAGTTTATTAAACGGAAATCGGATTTTTTCTTTCAAAAGGGCTGTTTTAAAAGTATAAAACCGACTACTTAGTCGGAAACGTGTTTTTATGCTGTAGCCTCATAAAAGCTCGATTTCTATGAAGGAGAGGAAAGAAAAATCCCTAAAAGTAGCATCTCAGGTGTGGTTTTCTACTCCATATCTTTCAATTGAATAGAAAGTGCCTTGGTAGATAATTGCACTTCGATAAGGCTTAAGACCAAAGAGATCATTAAAGCTAAAAGACTCACGCCAAAAACTAAATTGGCCCAAGTGGAAAGTTCTAGATAAATCAAAGCCATTGTGATGACGGCCAATAAAAAACTGAAGATAGCTGCAGCTTGCATATTTTTAATCAGGGTTAGTCTTTTATTGAGTTTTCTGACTTGTAACCCCACAGATTCTGATGCTGTCTCTTGATATTTTTGATGCAGTTGCCTAATGAGCGCTGCAATTGCAAGATAACGGGCATTATATGCCAGCATAGTCAATGATATAGCCGGAAATAATAAGGCAGGAATACTTAGTGACAGCTCCATATTTACTCTTCTAATTTTTTCGAACTTGAAACATCTGCCGTAGGAAAGTCTTTAGGAATCTCTTGAGTTACCCTACCTGTAGCCGCCCACTCCGTACCACGAAGCATTGTGGTGATAAAACCTATACAATTCACGGAATAATCAGCGTGCCCCATAATATTATGAAAAATACGCCCTTTACCATAGGTTAAAGTCATTAAGGCAGGTTCATGGCGCCCTGTGCCATTGTTGTTTGCGTCGGAATACGCAGTTGCTAGTACTTCCATATTTTCTGCTGGGCCTCGAAGGCTATTGTACAGTTCATCTTTGGTATGCATCCAAATTTCTGGCATGCCTTTAGTAATTGGATGATCTGAATCTCTAATTTGTACTTGATATTCGCTTTGCGGACCGTGGGAACCTCCCTTACCAGGAGAATCATCGCGAATTAACTCGCCAGCATCATTGTAATACACATACGGGCCATCTTTTTCGGTGCGATCTCCCCAGCCACCTAAACCAATCATTTTGTTATAGGCTTCCCATTGTGGGAAGGAGTTATCGGCAGCATGAAAAACGACTAATCCACCTCCATTTTCGATATAGGTTTCAAAGGCTTTTTGCGTTGCTTCGGGCCAATCAGCAGCATTCCAGCCGAAATTAGAGATAACCACATCATATTTTGAAAAATTAGGACTAAAATCAGGATCTGTCAAAGGTTTCTCCATCGCAATCGTAGCTTCTGATCTTTCAATTGGAAACTCGGCGATGTATTTTTCTCCTTCCCACGTATACCCTGAACGTTCAATATCAACCGAAAACAGGTTGGTTTCTTCAAGATAATTTTTAAGCATGACCGTAGTTTTTGGCCATTGCTCATGGTTGTTTTGACCGTCGATAATCAGGGTTTTGATTTTCGAAGTATTGTCTTGTGCAAATAAATTGTTTACAGAAAATATAATTAGCAATACAAGAAAAATTCTTTTCATAGTTAAGTTTTTATTCTATTTTAAATTCAACTTTTTCACTTGCCCCATTTCCATCAATTTCAATAACATAATTCCCTTTTGGTAAATAGGTTTTTCCGTTTTTAGCTTCTTTGAGTTCGGTTTTATGTTTTTTGAGATAGGCAGATTTCCCTGCTTTAGTAAAGGCCACATCATAAGAAAGTATATTTAATCCTTTAACAGCGTCAATCTGAGTTTTGCTAACAATTATACCATCTTCGGTTTTGATTTGTGCGTTAATAGTACCAGGTTTTCCCGCATAGAGGGTTACATTTAAACCTGGAGTTTGTGGTTTTCGCCAAGAACTCCGTGAATCTCCCCAACGAGTGGAGTGCTTGATGTTATTGGTTTTATAAACATACAAATCTTTACCCATTACTTCAGGTGTCATTTGTTGTAAGGTTGAAATATCTGCTTTGTAAATACTACGACCATGAGTACCTACTAAAAGATGCTTGGCTTCTGGTTGAATTACTAGGTCATGCACAGCGACATTTGGAATTCCGTTTTGAAAGGCTTCCCAAGATTGCCCTTGATTGAAGGATACATATAATCCATTATCCGTTCCAACGAACAAAATATTTTCATTTTCAGGGTCTTCTATAATTACATTTACCGGCGAAGTAGGAATGTTGTTAGAAATACTTTTCCAAGTTGTACCGTAATCTTCGCTAAGGTAGAGATAGGTCGAAAAATCATCCCATCGGTAGCCATTTAAACTAGCGTAGACCCGTTTTTTCTTGTGCTTAGATGCTGCTACGCGGCTCACCCACATATTTTTTGGTAAGCTGCCAGATACGTTTGTCCAGCTGCCGCCTCCGTTTTGAGATACTTGAATTAGGCCATCATCACTTCCGGTATAAATCAATCCGAATTTAAAAGGAGATTCTGATATGGTGGTTAAGGTGCCGTAAGCAACATTGCCCTTTTTGCCTCCTTGAGTCAGATCTTCGCTGATCGTTTCCCAATCATCTCCTTGGTTGAGTGATCGATGTAATTTATTTCCTCCTAAATATAGAATATCTTGATTGTGAGGAGAGAGTAAAATCGGGGTTTGCCAATTGAATCGGTATGGTGTTTCACCCAATTCATGTTTGGGTTGAATATACTTTTGAGCTTTAGTTTCTTTATTAAGACGGTAGTAATTGCCAAACTGATAGCCCGTATACACAATGTTGTGGTTTCTGCTATCAATTTGAACTTGCATGCCATCACCTCCCATGATTGATTTCCACGGATTTTGACCTGTTTGATGCCAACGTGTATTTATTGGAGCATTGTGTGGGCCAAACCAAACGCCATTGTCTTGAAGACCTCCGTATACATGATAAGGTTCTTGATTGTCAACATTTATAGCATAAAATTGACCAACAGGTGCCGAGTTTAATTTCGTCCAAGTTGCGCCATCGTCGTAACTCATATTGAGTCCGCCGTCATTTCCGTTCAGTAAGTGGCCTTGACGATTCGGGTTTACCCACAAAGCTTGATGATCAGAATGTACATTATCGCCGTTAATAGCAGCATAGGTTTTGCCACCGTCTTCAGATTTGATAATGGGCACCCCTTCTAAGTAGATTTTGTTTACATCACTAGGATCTACACGAATTTCGCCAAAGTAGTAGCCATAGCTGTAATAGAGATCATCAATGTAATTCTCATTTTGTTTTTTCCAGGTTTTTCCTGCGTCATCGCTTCGATAGACTTCTGCGCCTATTACTGGGGTGTCAAATAATGTAGCGTTTGCGTTTTCTAAATAGTTGGCAATGTCAATAGGTTTTACTGATTCACTACGTATGAGCTGTTTTATATTTTCAGCGCGATACTTTTCTTGAAAACCATTTTCTTTTAAGAAAGCGTTCAATTCTTTATCCTCTAGTTTTAGTAGGGTTTCAACAGACATGCTTGTAAAATCGGCTTTGGTAAGTCCTGCAGTTTTCTTGTTTTTATCTTCGGATTTTTCACGTCGAAATTGACTATCATGTACCGCATAAATGGTACGATCATCAAAAACCGCCAGTCCAATACGGCCGACACCATCACCCGTTGGAAAACCGCTTTCGGCCGTAGAAACGTTACTCCAACTAGTACCACCATCAATGCTCTTGTAAATGCCAGAGGCATTACCGCTACCTACAAAGTCCCATGCTTTTCGGTCTTTCTGCCAAGAAGCAGCAAACATGATATTGAAATCTTCGGGTGCATGTGCGACATCAATAATACCGGCGTTATTGCCAACGAATAAGGTTTTTTCCCAGGTTTCTCCTCCATCGACGGTTTTATAAATACCACGTTCTTCATTGGTTGAATATAAATGACCTGTTACACCAACCACAACCTCATCGGTATTTTTGGAATTTATTACAATGCGACCGATGTGATGTGAGTCGTTAAGGCCCATATTTTGCCATGTTTTTCCTTTATCGGTCGATTTTAAAATTCCTATTCCAGCATACGAGGATCGTGACGAATTATTTTCTCCTGTACCCACCCAAATGGTTCCAGTTTTCCAATCAATAGCGATATCACCAACATTTTGAGTTTCTGAAGAATCTAAAACGGGAGTGAAAGTGGTACCGTTATTATTCGTATACCATAAACCACCTGAAGCATAACCCACATAAAACTCTATCGTATTTTCAGGGTTCACATCAACATCAACCACACGACCACTCATTACAATAGGCCCAATATTTTTTAGCGGAATATTTTGAACTATTGAAGTTGCATGTAGTTGACTTTTTTGCTGAAGGGCAGTTTCAACAGTTGTAGCATTCGTAGATTCAATTTGCCCTAAAGAAATAGTTGTGCATAAAAATAGGAAGGCAAGTAAAATGTGTTTCATGGTAAATTGAATTAGTCTTTGGAAAGTTAATGAAACTTCGTTAGAAAAACACTTGGGTAAATAGGGATGTAAGAATTCTAAAGATCTAAAAGTAGGATTTGGCCAACCTGTTATTAACATATTGATAATTAGTACTACATAAAATTGCATTTCTCTTGATTTTTTTGTTAATTTATTCACAAATAATCAACTAAACTATTTTAAAATGGAAGAGTATTTACCGTTAATTGTTCAATTAGTTACGGGTGCCGTAGGCGGTAACGTAGCTGGAAAATTGTTAAAGAATTTATCTTTAGGTACGATTGGAAACACTATTGCAGGCCTAGTTGGCGGTGGAGTAGGCGGACAGGTTTTGGGCCTATTAGGCTTAGGTGCTGGAGCAGCTGACGCAGCTTCTGGCGGCGGAATGGACATGTCAAGTATTTTAGGAAGTGTCGCAGGTGGCGGCGTTGGGGGTGGTCTTATTATGGCTATTGTTGGTGCGGTAAAAAATGCGATGTCAAAATAGATTAAAACAAATACTAATCAACCCGCCCAGTTTTTATAAACGGGTGGGTTTTTTAATGCTTTTTAATGAAAGAATTATCTTTGGTGATTCTTAAATGTTACACTATGAAATTATTCTTATCTATTATATCAATCTTGATCTTTGTTGGATGTAGGGCTCAGGAGTCCTACGAAATAGGAGAAATCAAAACTTCAAAAGGCGATATTTTGGTTTGGTTACATGATGAAACACCCAACCACAAAAAGAGTTTTATTCAATTGGCCAATGACGGCTATTGGGATTCGTTGACTTTTAATAGAGTCATACCTGATTTTGTAGTACAAGGCGGATGCCCGGATACTCCAGAAGGTTTTAATGACCCAGAATATCTATTAAAACCTGAATTCAATGATAAACTTACCCATGAATATGGTGCGTTAGGGGCAGGAAGAGATGGTAACCCTGAAAAGCTTTCCGCTCGTTGCCAATTCTATATTGTGCAGAATAAAGAAGGAGAACATCGATTGGATGGCGACTATACCATATTCGGAAAAGTCATTAATGGGATGGAAATCATAGATGCGATAGTCAAGGTAGAACGAGATTCTATCGATCAGCCACTTATACCAATAACTTTGGATGTGAATATCATTGAGATGAAAGCAGAAGAGCTACAGAAATATTTGATTATCAAATAGCTTTTTTTAGTATTTTCCTTTTCTCTTTTACCGATTTTTTTAATTCTTTTTGGGCAGTCTTGATTTCTAGCGATAATTTTTGGTTGGAGCTATTATCCATATCCTCCAGCGTTTGAATGGTTTTCATATACCAATTTTGCCAAGCTTTTATTATTTTGAGCTCATTATTAATAGTATTGCCGTTTTTAATACTCTCAAGACTCAATTCGAATTCTTCGTCAAGACGTTTTCGAGCGGCCTTTTCAATAGTAGGTAATAAACTCAATGCGGTATCGGCATCGGAATTCAATAAAACTAAAGCACAAACCAAGGCGCTGGTTCCAACATTTTTAAGTGTTTCCTTTGAGACTTTATTAATTCGATCATTATCCGTATGATAAAACTGATCGGTGAAGTGCCAAAGCAGAAGACCGGGAATATCAGCCTTTAAAAAAGAGATATGGTCACTACCACCCTCGAAAGGGTTTGTATTTACTTCCCAATTAGCAAAGTTTCCCTGCTTTTGAAAAGTTGTTAAGATAAAATCGTTGAGGTAATGTGGTTTCATTCCTTTCAACTTCATAGTATCACCACCCCATTCGCTATGCTTATCTTTACCGCGCGTCCATATCGCACTAGGATCTGGCATTTTTTCGATTAAGAAAGAGCCTCCTGTAATAGCGGTATTTTCGCCTACCATATCAAGGCTGATGCCCCATTTGATATTTTCCGCCCTTTGAGTATCCTCCGTAATATAGCGATTGGTCGAAATAATTTCATCACCCCATAAGTAGGTTAACGTGCGGGCTATGTCGATTTGTTTATTCTTTATCAATTTCCCTGTAAGTGCTGCCATCTCTAGCTGGGCACCTACACCCGAAGCATTGTCATTAGCCCCTGGCTCTTGAATATGTGCGCTAAACACAAGTCTTTCTTGTGGAATTTCACTTCCCTTTATTTCTGCGATAATGGTTAGCTCTTCTGAAGGATACACCTTGGTCTGAATATTGACATGAACTTTCACCTTTCCTTTTGACAAAGCTCCTTTGAGTGCTTCCTTTGCTACAAAGGAAAGGGCAATACCCCATGCTTTAGTTTCTTTATGATAAGGGAGACTTCTGAATTGAATTGAAGTATTATTTTTTTCAGGTTGTAAGTATGCGGGGTTGTCATAGGTTATTATACCTAAAGCCCCTTTTTTTACAAAAACTTCTTCATAGATTTTTCGTGCTGAAAGTTCGCAGAAAACGATTTTTCCTTTTAAATCTTTATTTTTAATTTCCTCATAACGTTCAATATGAACTACTTCAGCCACTACCCCTTCCTTCGGAGTTGAAACAGCGTTGAGATAGATCATGTTTCTATTTGTGGAATTTTTCAAGAGCATTGTATCTTGACCGACAATGGTTAATGAGGCATCGACAGGTTCCCAAGTAGGATTTTTCATTCCTCTCTTTTCGATACGATAGGTCATTCTATCGCTATCTGAGGATTTCTCTTCAAGAACATAACCAGCTGCTTCTAGTTTTTCAGCAATCTTATATACTGTTTTATTAAAACCAGTATTGCCAGGAACACGCCAATATTTCTCTACAAAATCTACAGTTTCATAGGCTATTTCTCCTGTATATAACGGTCGAAATAACTCAAAATAAGTATCGCCATTTTTGTCCTGTGTAAAACCCAAGGCAACGTGCAGCAATAAAAGGGTAAGAGGAAATAGCTTTTTAGTCATCGAGATGTCTTGAGTTATTTTGGGGGAGTTGCTATTCTCCCCACTTCCAATCACCACCGATGATCAATTTTTCCTTTAGATTATTTTTAATCATGAATTCCTTGGTGGTTTCACTATCCATTTTAGTGGCAGGAAGTTTTTCTGCATTGGCTAAACCATAAAGCATCATTGTTCCGAATCTTGAAGTATTGGTGATATGTTCTTTATTAACCAAATTAAAATCATCACAGTCAGAATGATAACACCCATAAATAGATCGATCTAAATTACTGTGTACTGATAAAATTGGAACACCTTCTAGCATAAAGGGTTGGTGGTCACTATGAAGTCCTGAACGGTTCGAAAAGTCATTTTGGTAAATGGTATCTTGTTGTTGAATAGCTGCGCCTAAGGTTTTGAAAAAGTCCTCATCGTTTAATTGCCCTCCAGCATTCATTCCTATGGGGTTGCCAGACATATCAAGGTTCATCATATACTTTATGTTGTCGATGTCTCCAGCTTTAATAGCTTCATTCACTAGGTGTTTTGAACCTAAAAGCCCTTGCTCTTCCCCCATAAACATGACAAATTTTACCGTTCTTTTTGGTTGTAGCTTATTTGCTTTGAAAGCACGTGCAATGTCTAAAACGGCAAAGGAACCAATACCATTGTCTATAGCGCCGGTTGCCAAATCCCAAGAATCTAAATGACCGCCAATTACGATTTCTTCCTCAGGTATTTCGCTTCCTATGAGTGTGGCGACCACGTTTCTAGCTTTGATAACATCACTTTTATTAGTCATTTCAATTGCGGCAGTTGCTTTTCCCGTTTTTAAGGATTCTTTGAGTGCCATACCATCTTCCATACCAATACAAACTGCCGGAATCGGAATCAATTCCCCAGTAACTGAAGCAGTTCCCGTAAGCAATACGCCGTCGGGCACCTGATTGATAATAATCATTGCTATTGCTCCATATTTGATGGCCAAAGCGGTTTTCTCACTTCGATGCAGGTTGGTTAATCCTTCTTCGCTTCCCTCTAAAATATTTATGTACACCAAGGAAATTTTATCTTTTACCGCATCGGGATTTGAAGCGTAATCTGCTTCCAACCCATTACCCATATCAACGATTTCTCCGGTCACCTCTGCTTTTACGGGTGAGTGTCCTAAAGTGACGACTTTCATGCCTTCATCGTTAATTTTTAAAGATACTTGGTCACGCGCCCAAGCTTCGATCTCAAAAGTTTGATAGGCAACATCTTCAAAACCAAATTCTTTGAATTTGTTATAGGTATATTCCTCTGCTTTTGCTCCATTGTCAGAACCTGTCAAGCGATGACCGATAGTTTTTGTAGCTTCTTCGAGAGCGCTAAACGCTTTTGAATTTTGCTTGATTTCAGTATCTATCCGCGCAAAAAGTTCAGATTGACTTTCTTCTTTGTTGTTTTCGCCACAGGAAACAGCAATGATTGTTGACGTAATAATTAGTATGATTTTTCTCATTTTAAAATATACTGTTAATTAAGATTTTATCTTCTCTCCCCCTTGAATTTGAAATTCACTTTTCTTGATTTGACTATTCAGTTTCGGGATTTGAACTTTCATGAATTTCTCGAACTTCTTATTCGCATTCTCCAATCGTTTGTTGAAAATTGCATACACATCACTTTGTTGATCGGTAGGCTTGAAATCTACGCCAAAACTTCCAATATCACTCGCCAATGCGCTCAATCTGCCGTATAGTTTCATAGGAGAGCGGAAAGCATCTTCTCGAGCACCGGTTAAATGAATGTCATAAAGAGCTTCGGCAATAGCTTGTGCCGAATTGAAGAGGTCTCTTGCCTTCTTTTTATCGGATTGCTTTTTTAATTTAGGAGTAATTTCCTGTAATTCACTTTTGATATCCTCGATATTGTTAATCAAGGTTACTGCAATATTCATGGCATCACGTAATTCTAAAGAAAACGCGACTTGTTCTTTGATTTCTTCAATGGTGCCTTCTGTGGATGGGTCTTTCAAGACTTCCAATTCCCGAATAAATTCTTGGTCACCAACGATTAATTTAACCTTGTATGTGTCAGGAACTACTTTCGGTCCGAACTGGCCACGCATTAAATCTAAATCCCAAGTGACAAGTGGTCGCCAGCCTTCTCCGTTGAGTTGTACCCAAGGTCTTCCTGGCGGAGTGGTCTTGATTTTGGGTTTGTAGGTGGGTTCATATCGTAAATCCCACATAACACGATGTATCCCTTCGGATTGTTTTCCTTCCAACGTGCGAACAACTTCATTTTCCCCTTTAATGATTTGAATTTCCACTTCTTGGTCGGTACTATCTTTTAAGAAATAATTGATTTCGGCGCCATAGGCAGGATTCCGTCCAGAATTCATACTTGGGCCATCCGTTTTAATGCTTTGTACATTTTGAAAACGATAGGCTTGACGCAAACTAAAAAGATGTGCGTCTTTTCCTTGGGCATCTATATCGAATTCCCGCAAGGGTGAAATATTATCCAAAATATAGTACCCTCTTCCGTACGTACCAACCACCAAATCATCAAAACGTTCTTGAATCTCTAACCAATAGACAGGTGCGGGTGGCAGATTGTTTTTTAAGCGCATCCAACTTTCACCATCATTGTGAGAAATATAAATTCCGTTATCCACTCCTAAGTACAGCATACCTTCTCGTTTAGGGTCTTCTTTGATGACATGGGCAAAACTATGTACTGATTTCGGGACCGTACCGCTAATCAATTTCCATGTTTGACCATAATCTTCAGTCTTGTAAACATAAGGGTCGAAGTCTCCCATTTGGTGCAAATCGACTGTGATATACACCGAACCCTTTTTGTATCGGGAAGGTTCGATATTGGCTATCGTTCCCCATTTTGGCAAACCGAGAATATTGGCGGTGACATTTGCCCAATTTTCTCCACCGTCTTTGGTGAGCTGTACTTGCCCGTCGTTACTACCTGTCCAAATGAGGCCGGGTTCTAGTTTTGATTCTACGATGCTGAAAAGGGTAGCGCCATCAAAAGTCATTAAGTTATCGACAGCTATTCCCCCAGAACTTTGTTGATGTGATTTGTCATTTAAAGTCAAATCAGGACTGATAACCTGCCAACTTTGACCGTCATCATCACTCTTATGTACGAATTGACTTCCGACATAAACACGGTGTTTGGTATGAGGAGAAAATGCCAATGGAAAATTCCAATGCCAGCGATATTTCATATCACCTGGTGTCCACCCATAGCCTGCTTCCGGCCATACTCGAACATCTCTTGCATGACCTGTTTTGGCATTATAGCGTTGTAGCCCGCCGTCATAACAACCAGACCAAACAATATTATTATCAAAGGGATCTGGTTGTGCAAATCCACTTTCGCAACCGCCAACCCCTTTCCATAAACCGACCGGTATATAACCTTGGCGACTATTGCTTGGGCCTTTGTAGGAGTATCCATCCTGACGGTTTCCATAGACATTATAAGGGATTTGGTCATCCACAGAAACATGATACATCTGTGCAATTGGTAACACAATGCGATTAAAAGATTCACCATGATTCAAACTCATACTGGCGCAACCGTCATGTGCAACCATAATTCGGTCTGAATTGGTAGGGTCGATCCAAATATCATGATTGTCGCCACCTGCTTTATACCCTCCCTTTATGGTTTTACCGCCATCTTTGGAGATGCTAAACTTGACACTAGCGAAATAGAGTTCATCGGGGTCGGAAGTAGAAACCGCCATTCGAGTATAGTAGGGAGCACGTTCGGCAATGTCATGATTTTTGGTTTGCAAGGTCCAAGTTTCACCGAAATCTTCTGAGCGATATAATGCCGGACTATCAATTTCAAAAAGTGCATAGATAATATTGGGTTCAGAATGCGAAATCGCAACTGCTGTTTTTCCAACAGGGTTTGCTTCTCCACCCGGTAATCCTTTTTTGGAAAGAGCTTCCCAAGTATCACCGCCATCTAAAGTACGGTAAACGCCACCTCCTGGTCCGCCACTACGTAGGCCCCAAGTGTTGATATGGATAGACCACATGCCTACCAAAAGCCTATCGGGATTTTTAGGATCGAGTGCTAGTTCTGCTGCGCCTGTATTTTCATCGACAAAGAAAATTTGTTTCCAAGTCTTGCCTCCATTAATTGTTTTGTAAACGCCACGTTCTTGTTGCGGTCCGTAAGTATGCCCAAGTGATGCCGCATACACTATATCAGGATTTGTAGGATGCACAATAATTCGTCCGATACGCCCCGTTTTTTTCAGCCCCATGTTTTTCCAAGTCTTTCCAGCATCTTCTGATTTGTAAATTCCGTCACCCATGGCATGCGCAGGGCGAATTACAAAAGTCTCACCTGTACCTGCCCAGACAATATCAGGGTTGGTTGACGTAATGGCTATTGAACCAATCGATGACGCATCTTGTTCATCAAAAATGGGTTTCCAGTTGAGTCCGCCGTCGGTGGTTTTCCATAATCCGCCAGAAGCGGCACCAATATAATTTATCATGGGGTCGCCAGGAACTCCAGCAATCGCAATGGCTCGATTTCCTTCAGGACCGATGAACCGAAACTTTAGGTTCTCGAAAACTGTTGGGTCTTGTTGAGAAAAAATAAAAAATGGAAGAAATAATAGGAAGGCGATACTTCTGAGTTTGGTTTGCATAATGTCTGAACGTAATTAGTTGAATAGCTTTTAAATTTACAAAAATGTTCTGCGATAACGGCTTAGATACTATCGGGAATTCTTACATTTAGGCTACAAATAAAATAGCAATGAAGTACGATCAAGTTCCGAATTCACTTTTTAAGAAGAACCGCAAAAAGTTTATGACGCAGATGAAGGCCAAGAGTATTGCGGTTTTCAATTCCAATGACATCTATCCGATAAGTGCAGATGGTACAATGCCATTTGAACAGCATCGTGATATTTTTTATTTAAGTGGAGCCGACCAAGAAGAAACTATTTTGGTTTTGTTTCCTGACGCCATGGATAAAAAACACCGGGAAGTACTCTTTGTTCGAGAGACCAATGACCATATTGCCGTTTGGGAAGGTGCAAAATTGACCAAAGAAAAGGCGACTGAAGTTTCAGGAATTGAATCGATTTATTGGCTCTCTGATTTTGACAAAGTTTTCTTTGATTTGATGACCGAAGCCGATACCATTTATTTTAATACGAACGAACATTATCGTCAGGCGGTAGAAACTCAAACCCGTGAAGACCGTTTTATTCAAAAATGTAAATTACAATTCCCTGCGCATCAATATGCGAAGAGCAATCCGATTTTACAGCAGATTCGAGGTATTAAAGAACCTGAAGAACTCGAGCTGATGCAAACCGCTTGTAACATTACGGAAAAAGGATTTCGTAGGTTATTAGGTTATACTAAGCCTGGTGTTTGGGAATATGAAATCGAAGCCGAGCTGTTACACGAATTTATTCGAAATCGCTCCAAAGGCTTTGCTTATCAACCCATCATTGCTTCGGGAAACAATGCGAACGTACTCCACTATGTTGAAAATAACCAGCAATGCAAAAGCGGAGATATGATTCTCATGGATGTTGCTGCAGAATACGCTAATTACTCCAGCGATTTGACACGAACTGTGCCTGTAAGTGGAAAGTTTAGCCATCGCCAAAAGGAGGTCTATAATGCGGTACTTCGTGTAAAAAATGAAGCTACAAAAATGCTTGTGCCGGGAATCATTTGGGCAGAATATCATAAAGAATGCGGAAAAATAATGACTTCCGAATTAATAGGATTAGGTCTTTTAGACAAAGCCGATGTACAAAATGAAAACCCCGATTGGCCAGCATACAAAAAGTATATGATGCATGGTGTGAGCCATCATATCGGTTTAAATACCCATGACTACGGGGAATTAAAAACACCTATGAAAGCGAATATGGTTTTTACGGTAGAGCCTGGTATTTATATTCCTGAGGAAAAAATGGGAATCCGCTTGGAGGATGATGTCGTAATTCAAGAAAGTGGAGAACCTTTTAATTTGATGGGGAGTATTCCTATTGAAGTTGAGGAGATAGAAGAGTTGATGGCCAAGTAGTTGTTCGTTGATGGTTTCGAAAATGTTGAATTTGGCACTAACCCCTTAAACGTTAATATATAGCGGTTAGTTATGTTTTAAGGAATGATGAAAAAAATAAAAAATAAGATTTCATTGCTGTCAGGCAGTACGCCAAGATGAACATATTCATTTACAGTTGAGGTAACTAACTTGTAAGAAAGTATGGAGTGAGTCGCATTACGGAAGCAGCGTATAATGCCCGTGTATACATAACCATTTTCCATTTTCCTTGACGAAAATTCTGGTAGACTTGCCTTTTGAGGCAAAAGGTTCGCCATTTGTTGTTCCGTTATCCGACCAATAGTAAGTAATCCACGCGACATCATCTTTGATGGTTACTTGGGGGTCTATCATTTCAGTATGTATGTTTTCTGAAGTTTTGACCCACTCCCGAACGCCATTGACTTCTTTTTGTTTTCCAACATCGAGCTTTGATTGGGTTTCACCGAACTGTGTGAAATCTTCATGTACATACGATGCGTAAAGGTCAATATTCTCTTTTTCAATGGCATCCCACATGGCCGTTAGCGTGTTTTTTATGGCTTCTTTTTCGTCAACCTCCCTAGTTTTGTTATCACAACTTATAAGTAGAATTAGCAAAACTGTAAAACCTAAACTAATTAATCTGTTCATGCTTGTTTTTTAAAATTACGAAAGACATTCGCTCCTATAAAAACCACCAAAGCCGGTAACACCCACCCCAAACTAAATTTACTTAATGGAATATAGGGTTGTATTTCTGATATAGAATCTCCCAGTCCAACACTTCCTAAAAAATCAGGAATACTAAAAATGATGGTCGTTATCACAACAGTCTTGAATACTTTGGTAGACCCAAATTTTTCTGGTATTACATTCAAAAGAATCAATACTATAGTAATAGGATAAATAAACATCAAAGCCGGAATAGCAATGATGACAATGGAATGAAAATCTAGTTGTCCTATTAATACACCGATAGCGCATGCAAGAATTCCTGTGATGACATAAGCTTTATTTGAATTCTTAAAAAGGCCTTTAAAATAATCTGCGGTGCCGGTTACTATTCCAACGGCTGTTGTAAAACAGGCCAGGGCAATTAGAATGCTTAGCACCTTGTTTCCAAAAGCACCTAATGATGCTAAGCTGATTCCACGAAGTAAATTTGCTCTTTGCATGTCACCACTCAGACTTTGGTCAATTTCTATTCCAGTACCAAAGAAAGATCCAACGGAAATCAATCCTGCATATATAAGGAGTAATCCTAGTCCGGCAATGAATCCAGATTTTCGGATGATATCCTTTTTGGCGTCAAAGGAGGTATGACCTCTTAAGTTTAATGAAATAATAACTACGGCACCAACCACTACTGCGCCAATGGCATCAAATGTTTGATAGCCTTCTAGAATCCCTTTAACAACGGGAGCATCAAAAGTGGAAACGTTCATAATACCATCCGAAGAAAATAAACCTATGCCAATGACAGCAAAAAGTATCATGACTATAAGCGGAGTTAAGAATTTGCCAATGAAGCTTAATATCCTTGTGCGATTCAAAACGAATACCAATACCAAAGAAAAATAAATACCACTAGTTATCAACGGGCTCGTGCCAAATGTAGGGTCTATGGCGATCTCATGAGTTGCAGAAGCGGTTCTTGGTGAGGGTATGGTAATTGAAATAAGGTATACTATAATACAATAGATCGTGCTAAAAGTAGGTGATACCTTTTTTCCAAAATCATACATCGTGCCTTGTAGTCTGGCATGGGCTAAAATTCCTAGAATTGGAATAACAACTGCGGTAATCATGAACCCAAAGGTTACCCAGCCCCAATCTTCGCCAGCGTGGTATCCTAAAAGAGGAGGTAATAATAAATTGCCTGCCCCAAAAAAAAGAGAGAATAATGCAAAAGCGGTGATTAGTATTTCTTTGGTAGTGTTCATTCGCAAAGGTTTGGATTGAAAGATATGAAAAATTGAAGGCACTTTATTTGTAGTTAATATGCAAAATTGAAACCCTATTTCTAAATACCATGTATTAAATGTTTGATACGCAACGAGTTATTTCGTCGATTAATTCAAGTGTTACTAATCGGTGAAAAATATCCGTTCATCGAAAAAAATGCAGTTCATCGAAAATACTAGAATTATGAACCCAACTATCAAATAAAAATGAACAAGGTGGCGTTCTTTATATCCAAGTGTTTTAAAAAGCACTTATCAAAATTGACCCAAATTTTATATTAGTATTCTCCAAGTCCCAAACGAAGAGAAAGCCTATAAACCTACAAACATGAAAAAAGTATATTGCAACATTTTCGGACATCACTATTCTGTCTCTAAAAAAGTAACACTTCATATTAAAGAATACAAGTGTATTCATTGCAATAAAGAAGTAACTACAGATGTTAGTGGCAATCTTTCAACGTTAACACCTGAATTACAAGATATCAATAAAACACTTGAAAATATTTATCAAAAAAGACATAGAGCCGCATCGCATGCAGCTTAACTATGCTTTGGCAAGCGAATTCTAAATCGTTAGGTTTAGAATTCAAAACTTATTCCTAGAAATTAAGTAAACTCCGCTACTCTTACCTGTCGTTCGCCCCACAACAGTTAGAAAGGATTACGCTTGATTTTTGGGAATTTTTTTGTCTAAAAAATTTAAATCCACCCCGCTGAAGAGTAAGGTATTTTTTTGCTAGTTATTAACAGAGCCTTTCTCAAAATTCAAGATCATTTTATCGGTCATTTGCTTCAATGCCGCATCGGGAAGGTCATGCCCCATGTCTTTGACCCACAAACTATCCGCTTCTGGAATAGCTCGAACCATCTTTTTTCCGTGTGAGATAGGCATTACGGGGTCTTCTTCTCCGTGAATTACCAAGGTCGGAATTTCAAGCTGACGTAGTGCTTCATATCGGGATTTCGAATTTTGAATTGCTTCGAAATGATGTCGTGCTGACATCAATTTGTAACCATCTCGTTTTTTTAAATTGTAAAAAGAAGTTTCTGCCATTGTTTTGATATCAATTGACCCAGTAGCTTCACCCATCAAAATTCTTTTTTGGATAATTTGACGTTTGATTTGTCCTTTTTTGTTTCCAAAAAAACCATGTTTTAGAATGGCGCCAATCATTTTGGAAACGATTTCATTTGACATAGGGGGTAATTCTGAATCCATAACATCAGCGGATGACATAATGGAGGTCAAACTAACTGTTCGCGTCGGATTTTCTATAGCAACTATTTGAGCAATCATTCCTCCCATGGAAACGCCCACGATATGCGCTTTTTGTAGTTGTAGTTTATCCAATATCGCAATGACGTCATCGGCCATATCGTTTAAAGAATATGCCTTTTTCTTTTTCCATTTTTCTTTTGAAGTGGATAAGCCCGTGCCGCGATGGTCGTACCGAATTACTTGATACCCGGCATCTATTAGATTTGAAATAAAAGTTGGAGGCCAGCTTAAAGCATCATTGCCATTGCCCATAATGAGAATTACCGAACCTTTAGTAGCACCCTTCGGTTTAATACTTTCAAACCAGATGTTGTGATTTTGTGCGACCGCAAAGTCAGCCTCACCTGTAACAATTTTAGGTATGGGCGCTTTTACCACCTCTTTAATGATCTGTTTTTCTTCTTTGGATAATTTGGGAACTGCACCGCAGCCGCTAAATGTTAAGCCAATTGCAGCTATGAGCAAAACCGAACCTAAGATTTTAAAAATTCGTTTCAAGAATTTGACGTGCTAACAATATTCATATTATTCTGCTGAGAAAGAATTCCACCCTTGTGCTGTCAACGGAATTTTTGTATCGCCGCGAGTAATCAGATGTGCCCCTTCAGAAGCTTCTGTCATATGCCCAATGATGGATAAATTCGGATTCCCTTTAATCTTTTCAAAGTCTTTTTGATCAACGGTAAAGAGTAATTCATAGTCTTCTCCGCCGCTCAATGCCACCATAGTGCTATCGATTTTGAATTCTTCACAAGCTGAAATTACGGTGGGGTCTAACGGAATTTTATCTTCAAACAAATTACAACCTACTTCACTTTGTTTACACAAATGAAGAATTTCAGAAGATAGTCCGTCGCTAATATCAATCATTGAAGTTGGTTGTACCTCGAGCACTTGTAATAATGCTGATATATCTTTTCTGGCTTCAGGTTTCAATTGACGTTCAACAATATAGGAGTAAGGTTCTAAGTCAGGTTGGCTGTTAGAGTTCACTTTAAAAACTTCTTTTTCGCGTTCAAGCACTTGTAAGCCCATGTAAGCCCCACCTAAATCACCGGTAACCACTAATAAATCATTTGGTTTCGCTCCACTTCTATATACGATATTTGAAGCATCTGCTTCGCCGAGTGCGGTAATGCTAATTATTAACCCGGTTGTAGATGAGGTTGTATCACCACCAATTAAGTCTACTTTAAATTTTTCACAGCCTAAAGCAATGCCAGCATACAATTCTTCTAAGGCTTCAAGAGGAAATCTATTTGATACTGCAATAGAAACCGTGATGTGAGTAGCTGTAGCATTCATCGCGTAAACATCAGAAAGGTTTACCATGACTGCTTTATATCCCAAATGTTTTAAAGGCATATAACTTAAGTCAAAATGTACACCCTCTATGAGTAAATCGGTAGATAACATCGTTTTTTTGTCTTTAAAATCAAGCACCGCCGCATCATCGCCAATGCCTTTTTCTGTTGATGCATGCTGTAGTGTAAAGTTTTTGGTCAAATGAGAAATCAAGCCAAACTCTCCTAGTTTTTCCAATGACGTTCGCTCTTGGTTTTTATCTTCTATCATGGGGCAAAAATAGGGAGGATATTCAACATTCTACATAAAAAAACCGGAGTCATTAAACTCCGGTCATTACTATTTCGTTAAACCGTTTCATCCTATCCCATTGAATAGCCATCTCGGTAGGTACGTTTCACATATTTATTTGCAGCTTCAAAATTGGTGATTTTCATATTCTCCGCATCCCAATGCAAACGTTTTCTGCCAGTATATTGCGAGCCGCCTGACCAGAAACCTTTATTCTCTGCTTTTGGGTCGACCTCAAAATAAGCCTTCAAAGCTAGGTTCCCGATTAGGATACTTTCCGTAAAAGGACCAGCATAATCGAAAGACGAACTCGTTTCGGCATTTCCATAACCCGCCATACAAGCATTCACCCATTGCAAGTAATGCCCTTCTGGAACGCGAGTGATAGTCTCTTCAATTTCGAATTGCTCATTTAATGTTAAAGGAAGCAACCTAGGGTTAGCACCATAACAGTCTGCTAATAATTTTCCTTTAGTACCAATGAACAATACACCGCCATCCCAGTTACCCAATGCTTCATCATCTCCTAATTCTTCTGGTCTTTCAGGAAGTAGTCCACCGTCCATCCAACTTACTTTGACGTTTCCTTTTCCATCGGTTCTCGGATATGTCAAATGTATTTTACTCGAATTAGGAAAACTCTTGGGGTAGTTTGCAGTCTCGAACTTACCTTTAAAGGCATCCGAAACACTACATTCAACAGTATCGGGATATAAAATGGGAAGTATACGATATACTGGATCCATGATGTGGCAAGCCATATCGCCTAAGGCACCAGTTCCGAAATCGGACCACCCTCTCCAATCAAAGGGAAGATAGGCATCGTTATAATCGCGCATCTCTGCGGTGCCAAGCCATAAATCCCAATCTAAACCTTTTGGTGTTTTATTCTTTTTAGTGGGGGTTTCCAAGGCCTGTGGCCAGATGGCGCGGTTGGTCCAACATTTAACGGAATGCACCTCTCCAATAATACCTGAATCATAAATTTCTTTCATTTTTCGAACACCATCGCCCGAACCACCTTGGTTGCCCATTTGAGTAACCACCTTGAATTTTTTTGCAGCCTCGGTCAACATACGAGCTTCCCAAATATCATGGGTCAGGGGTTTTTGAACGTAAACATGTTTCCCCATTTCCATAGCTTTGTAAGCGGCAACCCCATGGTTATGGTCAGGTGTTGAAACTGATACAGCATCGATATTGTCCTTTTCCTTATCGAGCATCTTTCTGAAATCTTTGTAATAGCTAGCGTTTGGAAAATTCTTTCTAGACTCAACAGCTTGTCTATCATCAACATCACACATGGAAACAATTTTCACATTAGGGCTTTCAGCAAAAGATGAAAGATCACTTCTTCCTTTACCACCTGCTCCGATTCCAGCGATGAGCAAAGTATCACTTGGTGGAATAAAGCCAGTACCCCCTAACACATGTCTAGGTACAATCATGAACCCGGCGGCGGCCAAACCAGAATTTTTTACAAAGTTTCTTCTTGATTTCTTTCTTAACACTTCTTTCTTTTTAGACATGGTATTCTTCTGAATTTAAATGATCGAGCCTAAATTAATTTAAAAATTTGAAATTTTCAGAATTATCTTGAGTTAGATTGTAGTAATTCATTAACAGTATAGTTGGAATAATCGTCTTAACTTTACGTAAAACTGCTATTTAGATGAAAAAATCTATTTTCTTCTGCTTATCACTACTTTTTGCTTTTGCATGTTCTAGCGACGATAGTGCTTCCGATCCATTAAGTACGGTGCCACCTGTAAATCTTGGTGACATGGACAACAAGTTTACCCCGTGTGAAAATGGTATGGCAGGTATTTACCCCTGCAACGGCTATGATTTTGTTAGCAGTATTTCAATTTCAGATTTTTCAGCCCAATCAGGAAATGATATCTGGGGATGGACCGATGAAACAACTGGAAAAGAGTATGCATTGATGGGTCTTGAAAACGGCACCGCTTTCGTTGATATTTCTGACACCGAGAATTTAGTTTATTTAGGAAAGTTGCCGACTGCTGGTTCACCTTCTTCGTGGAGAGATATTAAGGTGTTTCAAGATCATGCTTTTATTGTGTCTGAAGCATCGGGCCATGGCATGCAAGTTTTTGACTTAACAAAACTACGTGAGGTTGCAAATGCTCCGGCTACTTTTCAAGCTGATGCTAGATATACGGGCTTTGGCAATGCGCACAACATTGTTATCAATGAAGAAACTGGTTATGCTTACGTTGTAGGTACGGCTCGTGATGATGAATTTGGAGGCGGAGCTCATTTTATTAATATACAAGACCCTAAAAACCCGATAGCAGCCGGAGGATATGCAGAAAACGGATATTCACATGATGCACAAGTAGTGACCTATAATGGTGCAGATTCTGATTATGCAGGTAGAGAGATTTATGTTGGTGCTAATGAAGATGTAGTTATAATTGCTGATGTAACCGATAAAGACAATCCCACATTTATTTCTTCAATCTCGTATCCAAGTATTTCATATACCCACCAAGGTTGGTTTACAGAAGATCAGCGTTATTTTATTTTGGGAGATGAATTAGATGAAGTAGACTCCGGTTTTAAGTCTAGAACATTAATTTTTGATTTTACTGATTTAGACAATCCGGTTCAACATGACACATATTTAGGCCCTACGAGTGCAATTGATCATAATGGTTATGTAAAAGGCGATGAATTTTTTCTTGCAAATTATACGGCCGGTGTTCGAGTGTTAGATATCTCTGGCATCGCAGATAAGAGTATTTCTGAAATTGGATTTTTTGATACATTCCCTTCTGCTGACCGAGCGCAATTCGCTGGGGTTTGGAGTGTTTATCCGTATTTTTCTAGTGGTAATATTATTGTAAGTGATATTAATTCAGGACTATTTATCATAAAAAAGTCGAATTAAAGGATGAAGAACTTCCTGTTTATTATTGGTCTTTTAGTTTTGATAGGATGCAACAAAGATGCTGAGGTGATATCGATTAGCAAATCAGATGATTTTACGTATTTAGGAGAATTAGATTGGGTTAAAAACTATGGTGGCTCTGGTGAAGAAACAGCGCAGGCTGTGATTACCACTACAGATGGCGGTTATGCCATTTTAGGATTTTCAAATAGTACCGATGGAGATCTGGTTGGTAAAACGACCATGGTAAATGACTATTGGCTTTTGAAATTAGATATCGAAGGAAACTTGCAATGGAATAAAACCTACGGCGGAAGCAAAGACGACCGCGGCCAAAGTTTGGTTCAAACTGTAGACGGAGGCTATGCCCTAACCGGATACGCTATGAGTGATGATGGCGATGGCAGTAATAATGAAGGTTTTCATGATAATTGGATTATCAAAGTTGACGCTTCAGGAACTCTCGAATGGGAAAAAAGCTATGGCTTTTCAGGCCATGATCATTCCTACGACATCTTACAAACAGAAGATAACGGACTCTTTTTTACAGGATTTCTTGATATAACATCAGCTAGAGCAGATGGCAATACCGAAAAAGGTAATTCTTTAACCCGCCACGGGGTCGGTGAGTTTTGGGGAACAAAGATAGATTCGAAAGGCAATCTAGAATGGCGAGGATATTATGGGGGCACTAACAATGACCGATCACATGCCGTAGTCCGATCAGATGATGGTGGGTTTGTGATGAGTGGCTTTACCGAGAGTAATGATTTTGATATCGATAATTCAAGAGGCAGCTATGATTTTTGGGTAGTCAAGATTGATAATACTGGGAATCTTGCTTGGGAGAAATCATTCGGCGGTACTGGTATTGAACGAGCACAAGATATCGCAAAAACTAATGATGGAGGTTTTGTAATAACTGGCAGTACCTTTAGTAATGATGTTGATATTTCCAAGAATAACGGAGAGTCAGATATTTGGTTGATTAAAATCGATCCTGTGGGTAACTTGGTTTGGGAAACAACGTTCGGCGGCACCCAATTCGATGCTGCTCAAAGCGTAAGCCCTAGCAAAGATGGAGGCTTTATTGTTTCTGGCAATTCTAAAAGTGCAGATAAAGATGCTAATGCCAATGCTGGCGAAAATGATATTTGGTTAATAAAGACCGATGCTAACGGTACTATGACTTGGCAAAAATCTTTTGGTGGGTCAGGACTTGACTATGGTTTTGATGCTCTAGAAACTGCTGAAGGCAGTATTGTTTTAGTTGGCGAAAGTGCTAGTACTGATTTCTCAAATCTTCAAAACAAAGGGAAATCTGACGTTATCATTCTGAAAATAAAGTAGACCCATTGCAACCCCTCTTGTTTTGTTGGGAGTGTGGTGGATGATTAAGAGAATTCATAAGCACCTGGACTAACCAAATCCATCTGGACAGCATCTCTTGAGAGATGAATGTACGACAGCGGAATTCGAAACCTTGCGCCCCATAGACCTCGTTTGCGTCTGCAGCGACATCCTCAGCCATTTAGCTTTTCGGATCTGCAGTCAAGCGCGTGCCGGCTTGGTAAGCAAATCAATAATCCGCCATTTTGCGTCTGCTCGCAGCAACCTGACTAGACTGGATGAATCTGTTCTATTGTCCTGAACTGTGAATAGGTATGCAGAAATACAGCTTATACTCTGGTCCCATATTCTGTCCAATATCTGCGTCAATTGCCAAGCTCATTTTGAAAAATTTACTTTCGCGACAATTCCTTGTT
>RCNE010000217.1_pt1 | contig 30119 bp, 17 predicted proteins | sample 2041361 | NCBI WGS metagenome assembly RCNE01 (sample SAMN09708229, study PRJNA481090) | Marine sediment metagenome, whole genome shotgun sequencing project. | reverse complement strand
GTTTGGCTTCTTTTTCTGTTCATTTCTTTGCTTGTACAAAGAAACGGAACCAAAGAAAATACACTTTTCCGTAGGAATTTTTACTTCATTCCATTACGTAAAACCAGTGTCGAAACTTCGCCATCCCGCCTTTGGCAAGACGAGTTCCAACCGAAGCTTTCTCCACTTATTCTTCGGAAAAGAAACCATTCAGTAAACTGATCTTGTTCCAAAGAATGATTTGAATATTTTGAGTAATTGTTTCATCTTGTTAGCCAGTAACATGTAAAACACAATCAAAAAGCTCCTCCCTTTGGTCAAAGTGAGGTGTCCTGACCGTAGCGTCAGGACGGAGGGTTTGTTTTCCTAAATAGCAGCTACTCCAATTTCTTTCCTGTAATAACTTTAGAAAAGGGAAAATCAAAAAAGTCTTTCATAACGTATGGTTATTTATAAGGTAAGCGATGTACTCATTTATTTTGGTTCCCATATAGTAGGGTAAATTCATTAACAAATAGGGTTTTTTGCCCATTGGGGTTTGGTGTTGTTCAATAGTGAATTTTCCGCCATACATACGAATGGCATATACATGATCCACACGTTCCATAAATTGATGCAATGACTTTAATTTACCTTCCTTTCCAGATTTTATCTCAATGGGAATAATCATATCCTTGAAGGGTAGAACGATATCAACCTCTGAAGAGGATTGTGCTTTCTCTCTGACCCAAAAATGGGGTGTGTTATACGTCAAGGTATTCAATGATATTAGTTCTTGTGTTATTAAATGAGGAATTATGGCTCCTTTGTACGCTGTGTTCAAATCGCCCATTGCCAAAAGATCGCCCTGTAGTTTCAATTCATGGTTGACAAGACCTGTATCCAAAAATTGTAATCTTGGCGATTTTTTACGATTAGGCCTTATCGGTGGTACGGTATCCGTGGTGGGGTAAATGAGTTGTATTATGCGGGCATCATTAAGATTGCGCATGGCCTCACCCACTTCCCTTGAGCGGTAGTTCGATTTGCCAAAATTCTCAAATTTAATACGTTGGTCCACATACAAATGGGCCGTTGCCATGATATGCCTAATAACCCGGGCTTCTGTCTTATTCGATGCGTATTTTTCAATATCACTTTTGTAGGTACTCCAAATACTTTCGTAAACCGAGGGCAAATCTGCAAGGCTCTGTGTCTGTAAGTAGATACTGACCACCTCTGGCATACCACCGATAATTGCATATTCGTTGAATAATTGCAATAGGGCTTCATGCGCATGTTCCTGCAGGGGTACCTTATGTATTTCCCTAAGTGCCACATCTTGTTTTTTGGCTTCTACATATTCTAAAAAGTTTAGTGGGTGTAGGTAAAGGTATGTTACCCTACCCACTGGAAAACTTTTTACCTGGGCCATAACCTGCTCTAATAAAGAGCCTGCGGCTATAACATGTAGCTCTGGCACATCTTCATAAAAATAGCGCAATAATGCAATTGCTTTGGGAGATTCTTGAATTTCATCAATAAACAACAAGGTGTTTTGTTTTTGATGGGAGGCAATATTATGTAAAACGAACAGGGCATCTACCAATGTTCTGGCATCGGAGTGGTTCTTGAAATAGCTTAGATGTTTTTCCCGTTCTAAATTTAGGGTAATACAGTGGTCATAGGTTTTAGCAAAATGATTGATTAGGGTGGTTTTGCCAACTTGTCGTGCCCCTCTTAGGATTAAGGGCTTACGATTGGGTTTAGCTTTCCATTGCTGTAGATGAGTGGTTATATGGCGTTTAAAATGCACTGGCTGTTTATTTTTGTAATATAATTAGGGTAAAAATACATAAAAATTGTAATAAAATAAGGGTAATATTAATAATACATTGTAATAAAATAGGGGTTACTTGCTATTATCTCTTTCTTTTCTGACTTTAATGAACTTGGTTTGTGTTTAATAGCAAGAGCCAAAACGAAAGTAAAAACAAAGGCATTTCCATTAATTTAAAAAGCTTGGATTCCGTGCCATACTGAAACAAGTTCAGCACAAGGCACGGAATGATAACAATGTGAATATCAAAAAGCTCCTCCCTTTGGTCAAAGGGAGGTGGCTCGATTGAAAATCGAGACGGAGGGTTTGTTTTCAAACCTGCCTGACGGTAGGCAATCTCAAAGTTATGGGTAACTAAGCGAGAGATTACTTCACTTCGCTTGCCTGCGGTAGGCAAGTTCGTAATGACGGTTTATTCCTCCATTTTCTTCCCAGGAATCACCTGTCCCCCTTGGTGGAGGGTCACACTTTGTACGGCACCTTTGGCGTCAAAATTAAAGACAAGTTCAGCAGCTACCACTTTGTAATAAAAGGTGGAATCCGATTTTGGGAAAACGGGAAATGCCCCTTGTCCCGTAGCCTGAGCACTGAGTTGGGAACCTTCTTTGGTCACGGTAAGGATAAAATTAGGCGCCAATTCGTACTTACCCACATAGCTTTGTAAAATCGCATCATCGACCACCACTTCCTTGACGAGACCTTCGGTAGCCACCCCCAATTTTTTCAGGGCTGCAATGCCCCCTTGGTTGGCGGGATCCAGTGCAACGGACTTCTTATAATTGGCAATCGCCTTTTCGGTATCGCCCTGTTTGGCATAGGCTTCCCCCAGACTGTCATAGGGGTTCGCTGCTTCAGGGTAGGCGGCTACATTCAGTTGAAAAACGGCTATGGCTTTTTCGAGCTCATTTTGGGCCAAATACCCATAACCCAACCTATTGAGTTCAGATACCTCAAAATTTATTTTGTCGGAGGCGTCTTTTTTCAATTGCCAATAGGCTTTAATGCCCTCGGCAATGCCTTGGTCGTTTATGATGGGTTTTAGTTTGGCGGCAATGGAAGGTTTCACCTCTTCCAAGGGCCAGGAGGCATCCAATAAATGGTAACCGATATTATCGATACTGGCGTTGGAGTTTGACAGTACCACCACCCCTTTATTACCCCCTTTTACAAAGCCTACAAAGGTGCGGTAGCCGCCAGTGCCGCCATTATGCCAAACGAATTCGCGCCCGTTGTGCTCTGAAATATGCCAACCCAATCCCACTTGGGGATCTTCGCCTGCTTTTCGGGTATTGGTATGCGATAGCTGCATGGCGGGGTAGAGGTCGCTTTTTTGGGTGCCCATATTAGCCGAAACATAGTTAAGCATATCCACCACTGTGGAACGTATGGCCCCTGCACCCGCTAAAGTGGTCAGGTCCCAGTTTTCGACTTGTGTAGGACCGCTATGACCCATGGCCAAGTGTTCTTTCATGTTGGGGGTGAGGGTAATGCCAGTATTTTTCATACCCAAGGGTTGGGCAATGGTTTTTAAAAGTAATGCTTCATAACTCATTTTGTTTTTGGCTGCCAACACATGCCCCAAAAGTCCCGCTGCGTAGTTGGAATATTCATATTCGCTCCCAATATCGCGTGGCAATTGGTAGCGCGAAAGGAATTCGTACAGCTGCTCCTCGCTATAATCGGCATAGGGGTTGTTGGGGTTGGCCGGCCGCATATTATCGGGTAGGCGTGGTAGGGCCGAGGTATGGTTGCTCATATGTACTAGGGTAATGGCCTCGCCATTACGGGAAGGGGCGGTGACCCCGGATGGTAAAAGGTCTTGCAAAGGGGTAGTTAATTGTAGTTCGCCTTTGGTGACTTGGTCTGCCAATAAAAGCCCGGTAAAGGTTTTGGAGATGGACCCAATCTCAAAAACGGAATGCTCATCTACAGGTTTTTGGGTCGTTAATGATTTTACCCCAAAGTTGTGGAAATGCGTGCCTTGGGCATCGATGACCCCGATGGCAATACCGGTACTGCTACCATTTGTGACCCGGGTCTGTACATTGGTTTTTATGGTTTCAGGAATGGCTGGGGTCTGTGCTTGGGTACATTGAAAAAGCACCCCTAAAGAAAAGATAAAAGCTAGGCTGTTTTTAAGCATGGTATGGTTGTTTTTTTATAGTAGGAAGATAGTGAATTGTAGGCTGATACATTTATGAATAATTTTGATTTGGGACAATTATGAAACGATTATACTTTTAGACTATTTCTAAAAATGATTCAATAGTAGATTTAAACTCTTTACAAAAAGCGGATTTTGTAAAGAGTCTCACTTTTCTGAACTATATTTCAGGTAGTTCAAACGCAATCCTGAAACTTTGTCCGACTGGTGTAAGGTAAAGAGTTCTGAAAACGAGCGCACAAGTTTTAACACCAATAGAATAACCTGTGTAATTTTATGTAAGGTGAAATTTTGCTTGAACAGAGTAGAGTATTTGCTAATTCACTTTCTCTAAATTTTCCATCTTAAAAATATTATTCTTAAAAATTAATGGAACACTTAATACTTGAGCCGACGGTAGGAGTCTGAAATGTTTGTGTAATAGTATTTTACTACACACTTTAATTCCATTGCAGATTTCCGTAATTAATTACTTGTTAAAGCTAGTACATTTAGACTTTTCTGATAATTAAATAATCTGAGATAAGCATTGTTTATTTTCAAATTCTCCAAATCGTTTTTCACAGCTTGTGCAGAAGTAGTTGTCTACGATTCCTTCAATATTATTGTTTTCAATTAATTCCTCGGTAACCTCGCCATAAACTTCCTCAAGTGCCTCGGGTAGAACTGCACTTCCAAAATATGATTCCGTAGTATCTTGAGTTATTATAAATCCTAACTCTTTATCTCTTTCTCTACTTCCAACTTCGTTATCAATTCGTTTTGATAAAAAATGAGGTACGATATGAGAACCTGTTTTATCAGCTTATTACAAACTGCCATTAGGGCTAGTTTTTTACTTTTCCCTTTAGCTAGGATTCTATCATAAATTGCTTTACATGTTTTGTTGTGTTTGCAAGCTGTAAAGCTGCACATAAATAATAGATTTCTGAGTTTTTGGCTTCCAATTTTACTAATTCTTGGTCGTCCTTTTACACTACTTCCGCTTTCACGAATTATGGGTGTTAATCCTGAATAACTGCATAATTGACTTGCCGAATCAAAGCGCTCAAATCCATCGGTAAGTACAATAAGCATGAGTGCGGTCTTGTCCCTAAGCCAGGCTACAGCTAAAATGGAGGGAAACGTGCGCAAGGCAACGGGCGTAATTGGTAAGGGTACTCTGGCTCTTACCGGAAAGTTCAACGGAACGCTTCAGTTTAAGATAGAGCGTTGCGAATTCGGGTACGGAAATACTGGCCCTCTCGATGAGGGTTTTACTTTTTTTTCATAATTTTAAATTTTATGATTAAACCTTATCCTAAAGGTAGTGAGCAGTGTGCAATACCCGCTTGAAGCTACCTTTAGGTTTAGTTCAACATAGGTACAACAAATTAGGTTTAATAAAACCAATGGGATTTTAAACCTCACTTTTCCGTTGCAATTCCGAGGGGAGTGTACCATATTGTTCTTTAAACAATTTCCTAAAATACTTTGCACTACTGAAACCAACCTCAAAAGCAGCTTGGGAAATGGTGAATTTTTCTTCTTTAATAAGGTAGGCTGCTTTTTTAATTTTCGCCATTCTAACATATTCATTGATGTTATGCCCGGTAATGGCCTTTATTTTTCGAAAAAGGGAAGTCCTGCTCATGCCCATTCCTTGGGCAATGGCTTCCACATTGGTTTTTCCCTGGTTTAAATGTTCTAAAATTACAAGTTCCAACTTTTTCAAAAACTCTTTTTCCCTATCCAATAACTTGGATTGTTGTTTAGACAGCCCTTGAAGCGTTTCTTCTTGGTTTATGAAGTATTTTTGCAACTGTTTTCTGCTATCCAACAGATTTCGGATACGGGCACGTAGAATTTGACCATTGAAAGGTTTTACAATATAATCATCAGCTCCTTCTTCAAATCCCGTTTTAATGCTCTCTTGACTATCTTTAGCAGAGAGAAGTATAATAGGGATGTGGGTAGTGGACATTTGTTCCTTCAGAGTGGCACATAAATCAATGCCGTTTTTTTTTGGCATCATGATATCTGAAATAATCAGATCGGGAATATATTGAAAAGCCTTGTCCAAGCCCTCCTGACCATTTTCTGCATAAAGCAGATCATAATGGTCTTCCAGTAGTCCTTCCAAATATTGGAGGATATCAGAATTGTCATCGATCAACAAGATAACTTCCCGGTCTTCATGGAGATGGATGTTGGCCAATTTTTTTTCCGTTGGCAATTGTCCGGAGGAAGGCTCCCAGGTATTCAAGGCGGACATTTCTTTTTTTTCTTGATGGGGGGCAACTATTTTATTCGAAGACGTATTGGAAAACAAAGATTTATTTCTAGGGATGCACAAGGTAAAGAGCGCTCCATGGCCAAGTTGACTCTCTACGGTAATTTCCCCCATATGAAGTTCGGCAAAACTTTTTGATAGTGCCAGCCCTATTCCGGCACCTTTTTTCTTTGTAGAGGTACCTGATTGATAATACCATTCAAAAATATGGGACAGATCTCCGAGGTTGATTCCCGTTCCGGAATCTTGGACCTTTATTCTAAAATGTTCCTCGTCATGGGCAAGGGATATTTGTATCCGACCTTTTTCCTCGCAATGTTTAAAGGCATTGGTAAGCAGGTTGGTCACGATAATCTGAAGTTTCTCCAGATCAAACCACGCCATTAAATCCTCTTCCGGTAGGGAAAGGGTCAACGAAATATGCCTTTTTCTTGCCAAAGGCTGGTAATTCTGAATCAATTGCTCCAAGTAGGAGGTAAGGTTATGTTTGCCTATGGTCAACTCACTTAGACCGACTTCCGATTTTCTAAACTCCAGAAGCTTATTGATGGATTGAAACAAGTATTTGGCATTTTTTTGAATAAGGCGAATGCTGTTCAGATGTTTTTTGCTACGCAGTTCCAACATTAAATCTTCCACTGGAGCTAATATTAAAGTAAGTGGAGTTTTTAGTTCATGGGAGAAGCTAGTAAAAAAGCGAAACCTTTCTTCATTTATATCGTGTTCTAATTGGCGTTGCTTTTTCTCAAATAATAACGAATTTTTTAATTTGACACGGTCGGAATAATATTTCATGATTGCTAATATGATGGACATTATTAGAATCAAATACAGTATGTAGGCAGGGCCCGTTTTCCAAAAAGGTGGTGTAATTGTCACCAACAATTGTTCGTACACTTCTTTTCCTGATCCTATTTTGGCCTTGACCTTCAATGTATAATCTCCAGGAGGAATATTGCTCAAATTGGCTGTACCTATACTTTTGGTATCTACCCATTGATCGTGATAGTCATCCAACCGATAGGAATAATTTATGTTCTTTGCTTCAGGGTATTTCAAAGCGGCAAAATTTATGGAGAACATGCTTTGGTCATGGGTCAAAGTGATATGGTCTTGATAGGAAATCGATTTTTCCAAAATTACATCATCACTATCCGGCGTTATGGGAACCGTTTTATTGAATACTTCAAAATTTTCAAAAACAATGGGATAGGTTTGATGTGTGCGCAGGAGAGCATCGGGTTTAAATACGTTAAGCCCTTTGTTGCCGCCAAAATAAAGATATCCGGTCCTGCTTTTCAAGACGGCCCCTATATTGAATTCGCTACGTTGTATATTGTTGAGGGTATTCAGATTTTCTATTTCATGGGTTTGGGTATTGTAATAGCTGATTCCTTTAAATGTACCCAGCCAAATATTCTTTTCATTTTCCATAACTATGCTGCTCACCGTATTGTTACTTAGCCCATCACTTTCGGTGAAATTCAAAATGGTATTAGTATCCGGGGCCAATCTAATCAAACCACCATAACGAGTCCCTGCCAAGATATCTCCATTTTGAAGCGGGAGAATAGAAAAAATAACATTACTGGGCATTCCTTTAATATTGGCCATGTTATAAAACACAATTTTATCAATGCCTGGTTCGTAATTAATAATACCATCTCCAAAAGAAGCTATCCATAAAGAATTATCCCCCCCATTTCTTATATCCCTTATATCTATTTTCCCTAGACTTTGAATATATTCAAATTGATCTTTTTCTTCTATATATTTAAATAGGCCTCCACGATTGGTACCCACCCATATTTGTCCGGTATTATCTTCAAAAATTTTCCGAACATCGCTACCTTGTGCTATTCCTCCCTGTAAATAATGCTTACAATGCCCAGTTTCTGGATTCATTTTATTTAAACCTCCTCTATAAGTACCAATCCAAACACTGTTGTTTTTATCTTCAAGCAGTGAAATAATATAATTATTGCTCAAGCTATGTGGCTTATCTGGATGATGGGCATAATGCCAAAATTTTCCAGTTTTTGGATCAAACAGATTTAATCCGCCACCATCGGTGCCAATCCATACTTTTCCATCTTTTTGTTCGGCAAATGCCCCAATCCTATTATGAGCTAATGCGTTAGGATTGTCTATGTTCTTTTGAATGAGTTTAATAGGTTCTCCTTTTGGATTTACAAAATTTAACCCTGTAGCGGTGCCTAACCACATATTTCCATCTTTATCCATTTTAATGGAGGAAACCGTTCTGTTAAAAACACTGGAACCATCTCCTTTGGGTAAAAACCATTTTACCAAAAAATCTGATTTTTTTGATAAAAATGGAGCCATTTCAAGAATGTTTAACCCACCGTTGCGAGTGCCAATCCACATTTGATTTTCATTGTCTTCTTCAAATGAAAGGACATCATTATCACTTAATCCTTTACTAGGAAAAGAAGAGGCCTTTAATACTAAGGTGTCTCCTTTGGTTGTTATTACCTGTAATCCTTCAGTTGAACCTACCCATACATTCCCATTGGAATCGGTGTAGAGTGCATTGGTGTTAGATGAAGGAGTACCACTATTTTTTCCGTAAGGTATGCGGGTAATGGTTTTTGTGGCATAATCCAATTTATTCAAACCTCGGTCTGTGGTGGCAACCCATAATACGGAATCACCTTGCATAACCATACTTGAGATTTCATTGGAAGAGAGAGAAGAAACGTTACTGGGTTCATGTTTAAAAGACTTTAATTCTCCATCTTTATCGATAAATCGAACCCCCCAATGGTGGCGAACAGCACCAATAATCAACTCCTTATTAGGGCCAACAGCAATACAACTCACAGCATGACCTGAAATTTCATTATCCTGATCAAGAACTTCAAACTTTTCGTATTTTGGATTGTAGAAATTCAGACCATCGTCCGTAGCTAGAAGTAGTTTCCCCAGATGATCCAGTTTAACCTGTTCAACATGATTATTGATCAATCCTGAATTTGGACTCTCAATGTCTTTTTTATGCTTGGTAAATTGGTTTCCATCATATCGGTTTAGGCCTTCTATCGTGGCTATCCATATAAACCCAAGGGAGTCCTGCTCTATGCTGTTTACAACATTGTGCGACAGACCGGATTCCACATCCAATAAATGAAACGTGAGCCTGTCTTCGATCGCTGTGGGCTGCAGGCCGGAATCCTGCCCATTTCCAATACATGCACACAGTGAAAGTAAAAAACCAAGTAGGGTGTTTTTCATTATTACAATTTATGGACCTCTTTTACTAAAATACCCAATAAAAAAGCAAGAAACTAAGGATGTGGGCATTTTGTGCCCCTATTTTTGCCGATTTGCGCCCCTTCGACCTCATTGGTTCTAATTAATATTACATTGGTGTATTGAGAATTTGAGTTAACCGTGTCATTATTTAGATACGATTGAATACAATTCAAGGCACAACTTGAGGGATTCATGCACAACAATATTTAAAAACAAACTAACTAATTAAATGTAAACCTTTATGAAGAAATTATTGAAACTTTCTTTTTTGTCCGTTAAAAAGGCAGCATTCCTCATTACCTTCTTAGGGTTTGGGGTGTGCAATGTTTTTGGGCAGGATGGAACCATTTCAGGTTTGGTGACCGATAATGGGGGACAGCCCATGCCCGGTGTGAGTGTGGTAATTCAGGGAACAACTACCGGAGTGGCCACTGATTTTGATGGTAATTATAGTATTGAGGCATCACCATCGGATGTATTGGTGTTTTCGTACATTGGTTTTACCACAAAAGAAGTAACGGTGGGTAATCAAAGTACTATTAATGTTACTTTGGACGAGGATGTATCGCTACTGGATGAGGTCGTCGTCGTAGGTTATGGTCAAAAAACAAGGGCTACACTTACGGGGTCCGTTTCCACCGCAAAAGGCGCCGATTTGGTAAAAAGCCCGCAAGCCAACGTCTCCAATTCCTTTGCAGGAAGACTTTCCGGGGTAGTTGCGTTGAACAGATCCGGTGAACCAGGGGAAGATGGTTCTACCATAAGAATTAGGGGTATCAGTACTACTGGGGATAACGACCCTCTTGTGGTCATAGATGGTATTGCCAATAGATTAGGAGGCTTGGAACGTCTTAACCCAAATGATATCGAGAATGTTACTGTTTTGAAAGATGCCTCGGCTGCCATTTATGGAGCCCAGGCTGCAAATGGTGTAATTTTGATCACTACGAAGAGAGGGGTGAAGGGGAAGCCTTCACTTAGCCTTTCCTATAATCAAGGGTTTACTACTCCGGCCAATTTACCTGATTTGGCCGATTCACCAACTTATGCCCGTATCATCAACGAGATAAATTTCTACAGAAATGCGGGTGGGGGTCTTAACCAGATTTATTCCGAAGCGGACATACAAGCTTTTGCAAGTGGTTTGGATCCCAATAATTTTCCAAATACCAATTGGGTCGAAGAATCAATCAGTGATTTTTCGCTTCAGGATAGCCAGAACGTATCCATTAGGGGTGGCGGGGAAAATGTCACCTATTATGCCTCTTTAGGAAGGGTCTATCAAGAAGGTATTTTTACGAACGGCATCAACAAATTTGATCAAATCAATCTAAGGTCCAATTTGGACATCCAAGTTTCCGAAAATTTAAAGGTGGGAGTGGATCTAAACGTTAGAAAAGAGAATAGATTGTTCCCTACGAGCAGTGCCGGCAATATTTTTAGGGCTATCTACAGAACATATCCGACCATCCCTGCACGCTACTCAAACGGATTGCCTTCTGCTGGAGTGGAATCAGGACTGAATCCCCTGGTTTTGCCAACTGCTACTCCTGGGACTAGTGACCAGCCGACCACCGTAGTGAACACTACCCTGAATTTTGAATACAAGCTTCCCTTTTTGGAAGGCCTGTCATTAAAGGGTTTCTATTCCGAGGATAGGAATTTCAGATCTATTAAGACTTTTGAAACCCCATATACCGTCTACCAAATTGACAATAGTACGGATCCGGTCTCTTTTAACGAGGTCATTGGAGGACCTGGGAGTCAGACTCCCGAACTTTTCCAACGACAGGAAAACACAGTGCTTCAAACGGCGAATATTCGATTGAACTTTGATCGATTCTTTGACAAGCACCATGTTAATGCGTTTATTGCCTATGAGCAACAAGAAAACAATTTTAGCCAGTTCGATGCTTTCAGAAGCGGGTTCCTTTCAGCGGAAATACCTGAATTCAACTTAGGGGGCGGGGAACCGGAACAAAGCAGTAACAGTGGTTTCAGTCAAAAATTTACCAGACAGAATTATTTTGGTAGACTGTCTTATGACTACGCACAAAAATATCTAGCCGAGGTCCAGGCCAGATATGACGGATCCTCCCGTTTCTCGGAAGGAAACCGGTGGGGCTTTTTCCCCAGTGTATCCTTAGGATGGCGTATGTCGGAAGAGGATTGGTTTAAAAGTGAAACGGTGGACAACTTGAAATTTAAGGCGACCTATGGTTTATTGGGTAATGACAGGATAGATCCATTTCAATTCTTGAACACCTTTAACCTGCGTCCAACAGATTTTGTGGACGAAAATCAAACGCCCTTGCCCGTTTTTATTATAGACCAATTGGCCAACCCGAACATTACATGGGAGACCGCCAAGAAATTGGATGTCGGATTCAACGTCGGGTTGTTTGATGACTTTGATCTAGAGTTCAATTATTTTTCGGAAGTCCGTGAGGATCTGCTAACGGCCCGATCGGGATCGTTGCCATTGGTTTCCGGGATAGTCAACGAGTTTAATGTTGATGATATTATTCCACAGGAAAACATCGGGGAGGTAAAAAACCAAGGTTTTGAAACTATTCTTGGATATAACAAAAAATTTGGCGATCTTAACGTGAACGCAAATGCTAACTTTACCTATAACAAAAATGAGGTAGTTTTTCTGGATGATGCGGAAGGACTTCCCGAATATCAGTTATCCAAAGGAAAGCCATTGGGCGCAGATCTTTTATACGATGCCTTGGGCATATTCAGGACCCAAGCGGATTTGGACAACAATGTTACGTTACCAGGGCAGCAATTGGGAGATCTTATATATCGTGATGTTAACGAGGATGGCGAGATTTCGGATTTGGACAGGATAAAACAGGATTTGACTAATATTCCACAAATGATCTACGGTTTATCATTTGGGGGAGCGTATAAGAATTTTGACCTTAACGTTCTATTCCAAGGGCAGGCAAGATCGGTACAATATGTGGCAGCGGAATCAGGAGAGGTAGGTAACTTCTTTAGTTCGTGGGGAGATAACAGATGGAGTCCCGACAATCCCAACGGTACGTACCCAAGGGTGGATGTTAGAACATCCTCCAGTATTAATGAAGGTCTTTTTAGAAACGACTTTTGGTTGGTGAACACCTCGTTCCTAAGGCTTAAAAATGTTGAACTTGGTTTCAAGTTCCCGGAAAAGATCATGTCGGACTTCGGCATCAAATCTGCAAGATTATATGTCAGCGGATTCAACCTGGCCACGTTTACCAAAGCAAAGGACGTGGATCCTGAAGGTGATAGCAGCAATGGACAGTTCTATCCCCAACAGAAGATTTATAATATAGGTATTAATGTTAATTTTTAGTAATATGAAAAAGAATATATTATTTATTTTGATTGCTGGTGTTTCCTTGATTTTCGCTTCGTGCGAAAAGGATTTCCTGGAAGTGGATAGTCCCAATCTTACGGATCAGGCGGTATGGGCAGATGCTGCACTTGCAGAGGCATTTGTGCGCGGTTTGTACACCGGTGTCAGATTGGCGGACAAGGAACCGGGTCACAATGGCGGGGATACCCCGGCAGGTTTCGGAAGGGGATTCCATTGGGCCATGTGGAGCTCGGTTTCCGATGAGACCATTTATAGCAATGATGACCAGACCTATTTGGTGCAAAGAGGTCAGATGTCGCCCAGTAACTTTGGTTTTATGAGTACTACCTGGGGCCGGAGCTTCAGGAACATCAGAGAGATAAATGTGGCGTTGAGCAATATTGATACCGATGTATCCCCGTTTGATGCGGATACCAAACAACGTTTGGTAGCGGAATTGCATTTTATTAGGGCCTTTAGATATTTTGAACTGCTACGTGGATTTGGAAAAGTACCTATTGTCGGCGATGAGGTTTTTAAATTGGACAGCGACTTTACCCCACTATATGACCGGAAGGAAATACCCGAAGTGGTAAGTTACATAGAAAATGAGCTCGAAATGGCGATAGGCGGTCTACCCTCTGAAAATGGAGCCAGGGCTACCAGAGATGCTGCCATGGCACTTAAATCCAGGGTGCTGATGTATGCGGCAAGCCCACTTTTTAACAATGACACCAATGATGCACAAAAATGGCAAAAAGCCGCAGATGCTGCAAAGGCCGTTATGGATTTGGGCAAATATAGCCTGGTTACTGATTTGGATGCAGATCCAGCTGAAAACTTTAGAAAACTGTTTGTGACCCAAACCGCAACCAGTGAGGATATCTTTACCCGATTTTATGTACAGACCAGTAACAGTGGCGGACGGGCCATTCCTGTTGAAAGGATGAACGGCCCCAATGGTTCTGGTGGATGGGGAGGAAACAGCCCCATGCAAAACTTTGTGGATGATTTTGAAATGTCAAATGGTCTTCCCATCGATGATGTGGCATCAGGATATGACGAACAAGATCCTTACGTAAATCGCGATCCCAGGTTTTATGCCACTGTAGTGTATAATGGATTGGCGTTCCGTGACAGGCCCTACGAATCTTTCTTGCCGGAAGGCTTGGATAGTCCCGATGGCAATGAGCCGTGGAACACTTCCAAAACAGGGTATTTACTTCGCAAATTTATGAGGGAAGATATTACCTTGAACGATTGGAACGATATGGGGACATCGCCCTGGCGGTATTTCCGTTATGCGGAGATTCTGTTGAACTATGCAGAAGCCCAGAACGAGGCTACAGGGCCGGACGCCTCGGTTTATGATGCCGTGAACACGGTAAGACAAAGAGCTGGAATGCCGGATTTGACCGGGCTTAGTCAAGATGAAATGAGAGACAAGATTCGTAATGAGCGAAGAGTAGAATTGGCTTTCGAGGAACATCGTTATTTTGATGTGCGCAGATGGAAAATTGCCATGGAAGTGGAAAATCAGCCAGCTAGGGGTGTAAGCATTACAAAGGAATCTGATGGTTCATTGACCTTTGCGCCGAGTATTGCACTCGATGGCAAGACCTTTGAAGAAAAACATTATTGGTTCCCGATTCCATTGGATGACATCACCGCATCCAATGGGGCTTTGGAACAAAATCCAGGTTATTAAAGACATTAGTTTAGTTTGAGTTAGTTTTTGAGTTAATGAAAGAGCAGAGGAAATCCATCTTCTTTGCTCTTCATTCTTAAAATTAGGGATTGTATGCCGGGCAGATGTATCTTGCATCCCATTTTCCCCGTGCTATTTCAGTTAGATAAGATATGAATAAGTGTATCTATTTTTTATGGGCTATTTTAATTCTTGGATGTAATGATTTCGAAAAAAACATTCAAAATAAGGTCAATGCTGAAATTGATTATAATAAAACCCCCTTATTTGATCTAAGAAGTGCTGAGGACACAGGAATCCATTTTAAAAATGAACTTACCGAAAACAGAAATCTCAACGGTGTATTATATGAGTATTTATACAATGGCGGAGGTGTAGCCGTTGCCGATTTTAACAGGGATGGGCTCCAGGATATTTACTTCGTTTCCAATCTGGAATCCAATAGACTGTACCTCAACATTGGAAATTTAAAATTTGAGGACATTACGGAGGTGGCAAAGGTGCAAGGGAAAAGCGGATTTCCGACCGGGGTAACCGTAGTGGATATAAATTCGGATGGAAAGCAGGATATTTATGTATGTAAATCGGGGAAATACCCTAATCTGGACGATAGAAGAAACGAATTGTATATCAATACCGGAAATGATGGCCAGGGGAGGCCCGTATTTAAGGAGATGGCCAAAAAATACGGATTAGATCTTCCCCATTTCTCCACACAGGCCACTTTTTTTGATTACGACAAGGACGGCGATTTAGATATGTTCCTCATCAACCACGGAACACAACCCTATGAGGATGAGTTGATGCCCAAATTGATTGCTACTGCCGCGCCACATCAAAGTTCAAGACTCTTTAGGAACGATAATAAATTCTATACCGATGTTTCCGGGCAAAGTGGCATTATTGATAACGCCATAAGTTTTGGTCTGGGAGTGGCCGTTGGCGATTTGAACAATGATAGTTGGCCCGACATTCTGGTGGGTCATGACTTTTCCGAAAAAGACCATCTTTACCTGAACCAACGGAACGGAACCTTTAAAGAGGTCATTAAAGAGGCCACCAACCATATCTCCTATTTTTCCATGGGCAATGATATTTCCGATTTTAATAACGATGGCTGGCTCGATTTTGTAAGTCTTGATATGATGTCGGAACACAATTATGACATTAAGACCTCGATGAGCGGCATGAATCCAAAACGTTTTTATCGGTTGACCGATATGGGATTCCATCATCAGTATATGTTCAATACCATGCAATTGAATAACGGGGTGATGAACAAGGAAAACCAGATACCCGTATTTTCCGATATAGCCCAGATAAATGGAGTTTCAAATACCGATTGGAGTTGGGGGCCATTAGTGTTCGATATGGATAATGACGGCTGGAAGGATCTTTTTGTATCCAACGGAATAAAACGTGATTTTAGAAACAACGACTTTATAAAATACAAGCAGAAGAGGTTTGATGATTTTTTTAAGGCACATTCGGAAAATACTTCGGAAAACAAACAACTGGCCCGTGACCTGATCATGGAACTTATTGAGGAAATGCCCGTTCGCAATAAGTCCAATTACTTCTATCGGAATGAAAAAGGGCAGGGCTTTTCCAAAAAAAATACTATATGGGCCAAAGATTATGCGACCAGTTCCAACGGGGCCGCCTATGCGGATCTGGACAACGACGGGGATTTGGATATCGTCATTAACAATACAGACGATTTTGCCATGATCTATGAAAATAATTCCAGGAAACTCAACACGGGAAATTATTTGCAAATAAAACTGAACGGACCGAAAGACAATCCTGATGGAATTGGGGCGCGGGTAATCCTTGAGCAAAATGGAATGACCCAAACACTGGAGAATTATTGTACCAGGGGTTTTCAATCTGCTGCTGGCGGCAATATGCATTTTGGTGTCGGCAATGAACAAAACATCAATCGAATAAAAGTGATCTGGCCCGATACTAAAGTCAGTGTTCATAAGAATATCGCTGTGAATCAAATATGGGCCGTTGATTACAAAACAGCTACCGATGCTCGTCCGGATATCGACAAACCGAAACAGCTGTTCAATGATATTACCAAAAATTCCAGATTTAGGTACTTACATAAAGAAAACGATTTTGATGATTTTGAACGTGAAGTCCTGTTACCCCACCGCATGTCGCGTCATGGGCCCGCTTTGGCCAAACACGATTTAAACGGTGACGGATTGGATGATATATATGTTGGTAACGCCCACGGTCAAAGCGGAAAGCTATATATTCAAAACAGTGACGGTACTTTTCAGGAGAAAAGAGATACTCCTTTTTATTCGGACCGGCAGTATGAAGATATAAGTGCCCTGTTCTTTGATGCTGATGGCGATTCGGACGCCGATCTATACGTGGTAAGCGGTGGCAACGAATTTGAAGAAGGCTCTAACCTATTACAAGATCGTCTGTATGAAAACATGGGGAAAGGCAATTTTCAAAAGGTAAATGCACTGCCTGCAATCAAAATTAGTGGTTCTTGTGTCAAGGCAGCGGATTACGATAAAGATGGTGACCTGGATCTTTTTGTGGGAGGCCGCCAAAAACCTGGCCATTACCCTGAACCGACCCATAGCTTTTTGTTTCAGAACAACAGTAAACCCGGAGAAATCAAATTTAACGATGTTTCGGACAAGAAAGCCGGTATGCTGATTAATATAGGTATGGTGACCGATGCTATATGGTTCGATTTTGATGGGGATACTTGGCAAGACCTTATGCTTGTTGGCGAATGGATGTCGCCAGTGCTGTTGAAGAACAATCAGGGAGTATTTGAAAATTTAACGGCCAACTCAGGTCTTTCCGAAGAAACAGGTTGGTGGTTTAGTTTGAAAGCAGCCGATTTCGATGGGGATGGAGACGATGATGTGGTCGCCGGCAATCTTGGGCTTAATTATAAATATAAGGCCACTGAAAAAGAGCCCTTTGAAGTGTATCAAAAAGATTTTGATAAAAACGGTACTTCGGATATCGCCCTGGGGTATTATGATTTGGGAAATTTATATCCCCTTAGGGGTCGCGAGTGTACTTCACAACAAATTCCTTCAATCAAGAAAAAATTCGAGAATTATGATGCCTTCGGGCAGGCCACATTAATAGATGTATACGGAGGTGAAAATTTAGAGGATGCTCTGCATTATGAAGCTAAGAATTTCGCTACCAGCTATTTCGAAAACCAAGGGGACGGAACCTTTAAAACACGCTCTTTGGGTCCAATGGCACAAATATCATCTGTAAATGCGATCAATATCGATGATTTTGATGCGGATGGCCATTTGGATATCGTACTTTCTGGCAACTGGTATGTTTCCGAAGTGGAAACCCCCAGAAACGATGCCAGTTATGGTTTGTTCCTTAAGGGTAACGGTAAGGGCGATTTTGAGGAAATTCCGCCCTTTAAAAGTGGATTGTATATAAAGGGAGATGTAAGGAACACCGAAATCATCAACACATCGCAAATGGGAAAAGCACTAATAATAGTAAAGAACGACGATAAAGCTCAAATAATCGGAATTGAAAAAAATAGAATTGAATGAAAAGAAATTTCACTATGATTGCACGCCTAATGGAAATTACGGACTTAACAAAATGTATAGTTGTACTTGTATTGGTATCCTTACTTGTCTGTTCGTGTAAAAATGGAATCACCGAAAATGAGGAGAAATCGGATTCCAGCGAAGATCGGACAGAAATCTCCATAGAGGTGGATGCTGCGACCATCTATCAGACCATTGACCATTTTGGGGCATCAGATGCCTGGTCCTGTCAATTTGTCGGCAATTGGCCAAACCAAAAAAAAGAAGCGATTGCGGATTTACTGTTCAGCCAAGATTTGGATGAAAAGGGCAAACCAAAAGGTATCGGCCTTTCGCTGTGGCGTTTTAATATTGGGGCAGGGAGCTCAGGGCAGGGCGAAGAAAGTGATATTTTAGATGAATGGCGAAGGGCGGAATCCTTTATGGAATCCGATGGAAGTTATAATTGGAACAAACAGCAAGGGCAGATGTGGTTTGCCCAAGCGGCCAAGGATTACGGAGTAGATAAATTACTATTGTTTCCGAATAGTCCCCCGGTAAACTTTACAAAAAATGAGAAGGCCTATGCCTATAACGGAGAGACCAACCTTTCTCCCGAAAATTTCGACGACTTTGCCGAATATCTGGCCATGGTAATCGAGGGTATGCAAAGTAAAGGGCTAAAAGTAGATTATGTCAGCCCTGTGAACGAACCGCAGTGGGACTGGTCGGACGCAGGTCAGGAAGGGACCCCATTTTGGAACAATGAAATAGCCGAAATCGTAAGGGCGTTAAATGGAAAATTGACCGAAAAGAATTTGTCATCAACTATCGATATTGCAGAAGCGGGACAAATCAATTTCTTGTACGAGAAAGGCGATAAGCCTGGAAGATCCAATCAGATACAGGACTTTTTTACCGAGACTTCCCCGAATTATATCGGTGATCTCGCGCATATGGGCCATGCCATTTCAGGGCATAGTTATTTTACGACTTCCCCATTTTCGGAGGCCGTTGATAAAAGAATGGAGCTCGCCAATAACATAGATCAAACTGCAGATTTGAACTATTGGATGTCCGAATATTGCATCTTGGGCGACAATGCAGGCGAAATTAAAGGTGAGGGCAGGGATTTGGGCATAGATCCGGCGTTATATGTGGCAAGGGTTATACATAACGATCTGGTCGTTGCACAGGCTTCGGCTTGGCACTGGTGGCTGGCAGTATCTCCCTATGATTATAAAGATGGTCTAGTATATATCGATAAACAAAAGGAAGACGGCCAGTATTTTGAAAGTAAGATGCTTTGGGCCTTCGGCAACTACAGCCGTTTTATACGGCCTGGTTACCAGCGGATAGACATGAAATTAGTGGATGAAACACCTTCCGATTCCAGTTTCTTGTTTTCGGGATACAAAAATCCGGAAAACGGGGGGTTGGTCTTTGTCTTCGTTAACTCCGGGATCAAGGAAGTCAGGACTCGTTTAGAGGAAGAAAAAAGTCCCATCGAAGTGGCTAGGGCCTATATAACCTCTTCGGAAAGCGATTTGTCGCCCTATGAATTGGTTGATGGCAGTACTGTTTCGGTACCCGCCCGTTCTATTATCACATTGGTAACTAAAAACCCTAATTAAAATGACAACTAAAAAAGTGAAATGGCAGCTAATGATATTGGTGGCAGTTTTTTGCCTACAACCTATTGTGCTTCGAAGCCAGGAGCAGGGTAAGGAACTTTTTAATGATAATTGGCAGTTCCATAAAGGTGATTTAAGTCTGGAGGAAGTATTGGAAGCCAACGGTATGGAATGGAGAAAACTGGATTTGCCCCATGACTGGAGCGTTGAAGGCCCGTTTGACAAGAATTTGGCTAGTGGCACTAGCTACCTGCCCGGTGGCATCGCGTGGTACAGAAAAACATTCGATATTGAGGATTTGAAAAAAGGGAATCGGTACGCCATTTATTTTGATGGAATCTACAAGAACAGCGAAGTGTGGATCAATGGCCATTATTTAGGAAAAAGACCTAACGGATTTATTCCCATCCAAAACGATTTGACCCCCTATATAAAGACAAAGGAAAACCAAATTGTCGTTAAGGTAGACCATTCCGATTACGCCGATTCAAGATATTATACTGGATCGGGTATTTATCGGAACGTATATTTCATTTCAAAACAGAGCATTCATTTTTCTCAATGGGGCGTATTCTTTAAAACGCCTGAAATAACATCGGGATTTGCATCGGTCCAAGTCGATATAACTTTTGAAAATCATGGCGAGAAAAGTACGGAGGTACAGATCAAGGCAAGCTTGGCGGAAGCCAATGGCAAAGTTGTCGCCCAAGCGGAAATACCTAAAAAGAGCGAACCGGGAAAAGAAAATTCGGCGACACTAAATTTTGAAATTAAGGACCCCAAACTCTGGTCTCCTGAATCGCCCAACCTATATGGCTTGGTTGTTGAACTACAAATAGATGGCGAAACGGTCGATCGATGGGAAGACAAGGTCGGCGTAAGGGATTTTAAGTTCGATCCAAACCTGGGATTCTCGCTGAACGGCGAAAATATGTTGCTTAAAGGGGTCTGTTTCCACCATGATGCAGGTGTTTTGGGAGCCGCCGTACCAAAAGAAGTGTGGGCCAAGCGTTTGGAGACCCTTAAGGAACTGGGTAGTAACGCCGTAAGGATGAGTCATTATCCCCACCAAGATTATATCTACGATCTGTGCGATGAAATGGGTTTCTTGGTGCAAGATGAAGCCTTTGACGAATGGGAAGTTGGAAAAAACAAATGGATCGAAGGTTGGAATGTGGGTACACCCGGCAATGATGGCTACCATTCCGCTTTTAAGGAATGGGGGAAAAAGGACCTTGCAGACATGATCCATAGAAATAGGAACCATCCCTCCATAATCATGTGGAGTATTGGCAACGAAATAGACTATCCCAACGATCCCTATTCGCATCCGGTATTGGACGAAGGTAACAATCCACAAATTTATGGTAAAGGCTATCAAAAAGACAATCCTCCGGCGTCCCGTCTAGGAGAAATCGCCAATGATTTGGTCAGGGTGGCCAAGCAATACGATACTACAAGGCCTATTACTGCGGCCTTGGCCGGGGTTACCATGTCCAATTTCACCGATTATCCAACATCGCTCGACATTGTGGGCTACAATTATCAGGAACGCCGATATGAGGAAGACCATATAGAATTTCCCGATCGGGTAATTTACGGGAGTGAGAACGGAGACTCCCTGGAAGCATGGTTAGCAGTCGCCAATAATGATTTTATTTCCTCCCAGTTTCTGTGGACCGCATTTGATTTTTTGGGAGAGGCCAGAAAATGGCCAGTACGAAGTAGTGGTGCCGGCATCATCGATCTTGCAGGGAAACCCAAACCTGGTTTTTATTTTAGAAAAAGTCTTTGGAACGATGAACCTATGGTGTATATCGCTATAAAGTCCATTAAAGAAAATCAAGGAAGAAGAGATCCGCTGTCGCCTACATGGATCGGCAAAAAAGGAGCACAAAAATCGGTTATCTGTTACACCAATACGGAGGAAGTAGAACTTTTCCTAAATGGAAAATCCTTAGGAAAACAAAAAGGAACCTATCAAAAAGATGAAGCGATTTCATGGAATCCAGATTTTGAATCTGGGGAACTTTTGGTCAAGGGGTATAATGCAGGGAAGGTGGTCGCCGAATATGCCTTAAAGACTCCTGGCCCTTTGACCGATGCACAGTTAATAGTGGATAAGAACTCATTAAATACAACGGGCAAGGAAACCATACATCTGGATATCCTTCTTACTGACGAAAAGGGCAATAGAGTAGCAAACCAAGATCAAGAAGCGACGGTATTGGTAGAAGGCCCTGCCAAGTTGATTGGACTTGAAAGCGGAAATCTATCCGATACCGACAGTTATAAAACAGATAGTAAAAAGACCTATTTGGGGCAACTTAGGGGCTATATACAGACCACAGGGCAAAAAGGTGATATAATAATCAAAGTTAAGCCCAAAACCCTTCCTGAAAAGAAAATTTTAATTAAAGGTAATACCAATACCGGTAAGTAATTCTAAATCTTATATTATGGAAAAATATTGTATTCTGGTTTTCTTGCTTATTCTTTCATGCAGTATAAAAAATACAGGGCAAAATAGTGAATGGCAAATTAGTTCACCCGATAAAAAAATCAATGCTAGAATTCAACTACGGGACTCTGGGCAAATGACCTATCAGGTTTTTTCGAAAACCGACACTGTAAAGACCGAGATCATCGAAACCTCCCAGCTCGGTATCATCAGGGAAGATCAAGGCTTCGATTCCTTGAAAATAATTTCCGTATCGGATATTAGAACATTTGACCAAACCTATACCCGTAGAACCGGTAAAAGGCTGAAAAATCGTAATCATTACGATGAAATCACATTGAATCTTGAAAATATAGCCGGGTCAAAACTCGATGTGGTATTTAGGGCCTATAATGACGGAATTGCCTTTAAGTATGTCTTCCCTGAAGAAGATGAAAAGGAATATAGTGTTCTCAAGGAAATTACCGGATTTAATTTACCAGAGGAGGGTTTGGCGTGGTTACAACCCTACGACACTACTTTTGTTGCCGGCCCGGCTTATGAACGGAATTTTATGGGTAAAATGCCCATTGGCACTGTGGCACCGGATGAAGATGGTTGGTGCTTTCCCGCTTTGTTTGAGGTTAAGAAGCACTGGCTTTTAGTTACTGAAGCAAATTTAAAGGATAATTTCTATGGGTCACACCTCAATGCGGAAGCAAAGGACGGCCTTTATACCATTCGTCCTCCAGAGGATGATGAATTATTTGGTTATGGAAACGCAAAAGCAGTATCAGACTTACCTTGGGATATGCCGTGGCGTGTTATTATAATCAGTGATTCATTAGGAGATATCGTATCCTCCAATCTGGTAAGCCACGTCAGCGAACCCTCTAAGATTGAAGATGCATCGTGGGTCGTTCCCGGAAGGGCCTCGTGGACATGGTGGTCTAGTGTCATGGACGGATCTAGGGATACGCCTAAAAAATTAAAAAAATTTATAGATTTTGCCCAAACCATGGGATGGGAATATTCCCTTCTGGACGGTGGCTGGGATACCGTTGAAGGGTTGGACTTAGAGGAGATAATCGATTACGCCGATAAAAGAGGGGTAAAGTTGTTGTTATGGTACAACTCCGGTGGTCCCATGAATACAATTGTTGAAGGCAGACAGGCTGATTTAATGTACTATCCTGAAATGAGAATGGAAGAGATGCGGCGAATTTCCGAACTAGGGATAAAGGGAATTAAAATCGATTTTTTTGATAGCGACAAGCAAGTAATTATAAAATTATACATGGATATTTTACGGGACGCCTTGAAACATAAGCTAATGGTTGATTTTCATGGGAGTACTATGCCACGGGGTTGGTCAAGAACCTATCCCAATCTGGTTTCAATGGAAAGTGTTAAGGGATCCGAAGGCTATATCTTTCATGCTGATTTCGAGGATAACGCGCCCAGGCACAACACCATTCTGCCGTTTACCCGAAATGTAGTAGGATCTATGGACTATACCCCTGTCGCCTTTTCCAAGCAGAAATATTTACATAGAACATCCTATGGTCATGAATTGGCCCAATCCGTTGTTTTCGAATCGGGTATTCAACATTTTCCGGATAAGGTAGACGTCTACCTTCGGCTATCTGAAGAAGTGCTAGGATTTTTAAAAGATGTCCCTGCCGCATGGGAAGAAACCCATTTGGTGTCGGGCTACCCTGGGAATGAAGTAGTAATCGCAAGGAAAAAGAACGATTCTACATGGTTCGTAGGAGGTATGAACGGGGAAAATGAAGAAAAGGTTTTAAAGGTCGATTTTAGTTTTTTGGAAGAGGGTGATTATGAGGCACTGATTATACAAGATGGTAAAAACAATACTAGCCTGTCAACTTCGAAAAAAACAATTACAAACAATTCTATACAAACCGTGAAAGTCCTTCCATTTGGAGGCTTTGTCATGAAATTTTCAAAAAAGCAATAATAATAAAACAGGAAGTTCTACTTCAGAAGGCATCCCTCCAAGACTAGTAGCTTTTAGTGCAAAGTAGTGATGGAATTTGTTTACCGACAATTGATGGTGTATTTTTTTTCAAAATTTGGGAGAATATTTTATCCCATCAAAAAAAAAGCTTCCCATCTCTCGTAAGCACATTTTTTGTTAGTTGCTGGGGCTAGGCAGAGTTTCGAGGGACTCGTTTGAATAAATTCGTATTGTCCGTATAAACCGATAAACCCATCATGAAAAAAGAAGCGTAAATTTTAAAAACTATACTTACACCTATTCAAAATGATCAAAGCCCTATATTTCTGCCTACTTGCGTTCTATTCAGTATGTGCCCAAAACAACCCAACTAAGGTTCTATTTGTAATCGTTGACGGGATTCCGGCCGACGTTATCGAAAAACTCCCCACCCCGTATTTGGATACGATAGCTCAGGAGGGGGGATATACCCGTGCTTATGTAGGGGGTGAAAAAGATGGGTATTCCCAAACTCCGACCATCTCGGCCGTGGGCTATAACAGTTTACTTACAGGTACTTGGGTCAACAAACACAATGTTCCGGACAACGACATCAAAGCCCCCAACTATAATTACTGGACCCTCTTCCGTTTTGCTAAGGAATACAAACCAAAACTTAAGACAGCCATCTTTTCCACTTGGTTGGACAACCGTACCAAGCTGATCGGGGAAGGCCTTCCAGCGACCGGGAATATAAAATTGGATTACCATTTTGACGGGTTTGAACTGGATACTGTTGCTTTTCCGCACGGCAAGGACCGATTGTTCATCCATAAAATAGATGAGCATGTAACAAACGAAACTGCCAGATACATAAAGGCAGAAACCCCCGATCTTTCCTGGGTATATCTCGAATATACAGACGATATGGGGCACCAATACGGCGATAGCGATCAATTTTACAATGCAGTAAAAACTATGGATGATCAAATCGGGCGTTTGTGGCAGGCCATGCAATACCGAAAGAAACTTCATAACGAAGATTGGCAAATCTATATTACCACAGATCATGGAAGAAACGCGGAAACGGGAAAAGGGCACGGTGGGCAGAGTGATAGGGAACGCCTTACATGGATAGTTACAAACACAAAAGACTTGAACTCATATTTTAAGGAAAGAATGCCAGGTATCGTGGACATAGCACCTACCATATTGCGTGAGCTTCGTATCGACCCGAAAAAAGAACAATTCTGGGAATTGGACGGCGTACCGCTTACTGGTCCGATTAGCGTGGCCAACGCCAAGGCCGTTCTCGAAGGCGATGAATTGTACTTGACATGGGATGCTTTTGAGCTAAGTGAAAAGCTAGATATTTGGATAAGCACAACGAATAGTTTTGCCAAGGGCAATAGGGATAAATACATTCATAAGGCCGAAGTAAACTCAAAAACTGGAAAGGCCATCATCGATATTTCCCAATTTCCATCTGATTTTTATAAAATCGTCATTGAGGGTAAATACAATGTCATTAATACATGGGTAAATAGAAAATAACAGGAAATTGAATAATGGGATATGATTCACTAAATTTAATCTACATTTCTTTTCCCAAATTTAAAGAATGTTAGAAAAATACGTGCATCCGTTAGCATTTTCAAAAATCCCATAAAAAGAACGTTTTTTAGGACATTATCTAAAATTCGGTTAGTACATTTAATCCCTCCTTTATTTAAACTTTTTAAAATGTAATCTACACTCTTTACAGAACGCACCTTTTGTGAAGAGTTCATCATGTAGCACATATTTTAGTATCTTCAATTAACGGATTGTTAATTTAGAGAAATAAGTCGGATATCTTCAATGATGATATCAAATTGGCATGCATAATTAACCAATCATTCCCTACCAGAAAAAACATAATTATGACTCTTGAAAATTACCTATCAAAGAGAGAAATGTTACATGAACTCTTCGTAAAAGAAATGAATGAACCAATAAATGATAGATATGTATGTTATGACGGAACAGTACATCCAGATTGCTATTTGAAAAGCAAAATCAAAATTGCTTGGTTACTAAAAGAAGCGTATGACTCTGAAAATGGAACCGGAGGAGGGTGGAGTTGGTCTGAACTTTTGCCTAAGGAAAAACTTTATCACAGTTTTAAAAATTTATCTCAGCAAACATGGCATCCAATAACCTATGCATCATATGCGATATTAAATAACTTCCCTTCTTACATGGATATTCCATTTATAAGACAATCGCCAGTCTTATGTGAATCTCTTTGGGAAATAGCAATAGTAAATACTCAAAAACTTCCTTCAAAAACAACTACTAAATCGTATTTTGCTATAATTAAAAAAGCCTTTGAAACTCACAATCATCTATTGAAAAAACAGCTTGACTTATTAAATCCAGATGTATTAATTGGCGGAAATACTATGTGGCTCTATAAAGGAATCTTTGGTCTAAAGGATAAGGATATCAAAAAAAATGGATCTGTAAATTATTGGCTTAAAGAAGGTAAAATATTTATTGATGCTTATCATCCAGCTCAAAGACAAATTAAAAGAGAAGTCTATGTAAATGACATTGTATCTGCCGTGAAAATTTGGAGTGAAGAATTAACTATGCACAACAAAGGCTCCTATAAAATGCCCCAGTCCAATACTTAAAAGTTCAAATAAAGGGTTCATTAATTTAAACATAGAAATTTTAATAAATGAACATGTTAGTCCTTCGACTTTACGCCCAAAGTAAAAATGTGTTTTCGCATCAAAATGAAAACCAAAATCACGAAAATCGTCCAAAGGCTTACCAATAAGGGCGAGCCTAATATCCAATAATTTGCCAGTACCCCTTTTTCCAATAAGGTGTTCATCAGCCCCAGCACCACAACCAAATCGATGATCATAGGTGTGAAAAAGAACAATAAAAACCAAGGAATCCTATTTTTATGAATGGTAATAAAAGCCTTGTATAAGGGATAAACCAGAATCAGCAAGATGCCAATTAGGCCTATGGCCCAAGCTAAAGAATAGTTATCTAGTAGCACATTGGTGGCATAAACTTCGTCTCCACTTCCAAAAACTGCCGTAATAATTCTGGCAATGGGCATATTGGCAAAAATAAGTGCAAAGCCGAATGATTTTTTCTGAACGCTGTTTTCAGGTTTCAGCAAAAAAGCCCCAATCCAAATCATAACAAAAGTAAAAATGGGACCGAAATAGGTGGGCAGCATGGAAACCAAATCACCTTGGTTACAACCTTCCGCTAAGCCCCATACGTTAAAGTCTCGCTCTCCCCAAGCACCACAAATGATTCGACCCAGAGTGGTATGTGCTATTTCATGGGCCTCATGCATCATAAATAACAAGGCTATAAAAGAAATGACAAATTTGAAATTGAGTTTTATATTCATGCTTGCTGGTTTTACCGGTTGTTCTAATTTTATTTTATCTAAAGATCAAAACTAGGCCAAGCAATTCATGAAAAAATCCAAATTACACGAAAGCGGCCTTCTATCGTACGAACCGGGTAAAAACATATGACCTGCAGATCTATTGTATGTATTGTTTAGTTGGTATAAGAAAAAGAAGGCTTTGTCAGAAAACGCTTAGGCATTGGTTTAAATTGAATATTTTCGTTTTATGAAGATTCGAAAACAGCAATGGAAATATCATATCGTTTTATTGGCGGTCATTGTGATTATGGATATGTTCGGCTACTATGTATTGAATACATCCGACGATTTCTTTCGTAGACTTCAATATCCTTATTTTTTATACCTGATTAGTTTTTATACCGTCTTCTTTTCGGTTTATTTTCTCAATTACAACTTTATATGTCCTCGAACGATCTCAAAAAAGAAGATTCCCCAATTCATAGTGGCTGTTCTAATTCTTTTTTTAATTTATTCCGGTATGCGTTACGTATTAGACGAAGTAATACTATTCAATATCACTAGCATTCACAACTATTTTGAAAGCTCGAGAAAGTTCGGTTATTACATAATGGATAATTCATATTATGCAACCAAGGCCATACTTTTCAGTACTTCTTTATACCTACTGGTTGAATTTATTGAAAACAACACTAAAATGCACAGTTTACAATTAGAACATAAAAAAGCCGAGTTAAGCCTGTTAAAAACCCAATTAGAGCCACATTTTTTATTTAATACCCTAAACACCTTCTACACTGAATTGGTTGATACACGCCCTGAAACAGCAAAAGATATTCATAGATTATCGCAACTACTACGTTATGTCACCTATGAAACCCACCAAGATTTTATGCCCTTGAATCGCGAGTTACAGTTCGTTGTCGACTATATCTATTTTCAAAAAAAACGTTTTGAAGATAACCTGTTTCTAGATTATGAAGTTGAAGGTGTCATTGGCGACCAGCTCATTCCAACTTTGGTATTGATCCATTTTGTCGAGAACATATTTAAACATGGTATCTTGAACGATAAAAACAATCCAGCAAAACTTGCGATACGAATAACCAATCAAGAGATTTCTGTGATTACAAGAAACAAAATATCCAACTCTGAGAAGTATTCAAAAAAAGGCATCGGAGAAGTCAATCTAAAAAGAAGGTTAAATGCCATTTATGGCACTACTTTTGAACTTGATTTCTCAAAGAATGAAGCTATTTTTGAAGGCAGACTTTTAATTCCTTTACGCCCCTAATCGCTATGGAAAAATTGAGATGTATCATCGTGGATGACGAACCACCCGCTATTCGTTTGCTAGAAAAATACGTGGCCAAAGTGACTTTTTTAGAACTGGCAGGTACTACAACCAATTCTTTAGAAGCATTGAGCATGGTGGAAACAGCGGATGTAGACCTGCTATTTTTAGACATTCAAATGCCCGATTTAACAGGTATTCAGCTCTCCAAAATCTTAAAGGGAAGAACCAAAATCATTTTTACGACCGCCTACCCTCAATTTGCCTTGGAAAGTTATGAATTGAATGCTGTTGATTATCTTTTAAAACCATTTGAATTTGAACGCTTTTATGAAGCTGTATTAAAGGTAAAAGACATGCCGGAAAAAATAGAAGAGAGCACAACCGCAGAAGAATATTTGTTCATCAAGACCGACGGCAAAAATAATTTTGAAAAAGTAGTTCTCAAAGAGGTTATTTATATTGAAAGTTTAAAGAATTACGTGGCTATTCATTTAAAAGATAAGCAAATCATTACCTATAGTACCTTAAAACATATTGATGAATACTTGCCAGAGACTGACTTTATTAAAATTCATCGTTCGTATATTGTGGCATTGCAGCATATAGAAAAAACCGATTCTTTGGCCGTATACCTAAACAATACCAACCTCCCAATTGGCGATACCTACCGTACCACTTTTTTCAAAACCATTCAACAAAAGAAATTATAGCCGCTTAGCTAAGGTTTCCGAATTAGAAAGACATTCGGCACTACGATTCACTTTTTTCATTAGAGTTGTTTCCACGCTAGGTTTTTGGCATCTTGTAAAGTACTTTCCTTTTGCTCTAAGTTCAATATACTAAACGTTACCAAGGTCAAATAAATCCACTTTTAATTATACTTTCTAAATAAACCAATTTGTACTCTTCAAAATGTTATCTAAACTCTTTACAAAATGTACTTTTTGTAAAGAGTTAAACTTTTAAGAGTTACTCAGCGCTTGAAAATTTGAAACTTTCATTTCAATTACGATGCTTGTTCATTGAACACATCAGAGGGTTGGTAAAATGAAAGAAGCTACTATTGTTGCTAAAAGGTATCGCATGGGCTTGTTGCCTTCTCTGTTGTCCTTCATTTCTTTCATAAGTTTAAATGTTTTTACACTCCATAATATTTTACTTAACTTATACCTCCATCCGACAATAACTTGTTATTCAGATTGGCCTAGGCCGTAATTCATCTATGGGGATTCAACGAAAATCATCGCGAGAAATGCTGGTC
>RCNE010000216.1_pt1 | contig 30156 bp, 29 predicted proteins | sample 2041361 | NCBI WGS metagenome assembly RCNE01 (sample SAMN09708229, study PRJNA481090) | Marine sediment metagenome, whole genome shotgun sequencing project. | reverse complement strand
TAATGTCAGATCTTCAGCGGATTTCGGGCCTTCAAATATGCGTCCAGCACATCTTCTTTCGGGTCTTTGAAGTCTCAGACGGATGCGAGATGATGTTTGGGTGAACACCCAAATTTGCGGGCGTAGTCGCGACTGAAATGCGTTGGGCTTTCGTATCCAACGTCGAAACCTGAGGCCGAGACTGAGTGGCTTCCGCCTTGTAACAGGCTGCGCGCCTCGATCATACGTAGATCTTTTTGATATTGCAGCGGCGTCGTGCTCGTAACCGACTTGAAGTGCTCATGGAATGAAGAAGGACTCATACTGACCAACTCTGCTAGCTCAGCCACAATCATTGGTTTGCGGAAGTCTGTTCTGATCTTGGCAATCGCCTTCGCGATGCGACTTGCGTGGCTGTCAACGGCCAGCAGATTACACAACATGCCACCAATGGGGGACATAAGAAGCTGAAAGTGTATCTCTTTGAGAATAAGTGGTCCGACAACCTTGGCTTCCAATGGGTTATCCATCATCGCAAGATATCGCCCAAGAGGGTCAGTCCAGGCTGAGAGTGCAGTACTGGTGGCAAGTGAGCGTGCACCGGGCACTTCTGTAACAGCTTCGCCGACCTGCTCATAAAGGCTGCGAATGATGCCGAGGTCCAACCTGAGAATGAGCGACAGGTACGGCGCGGCGGGACTCGCCTCCAAAATCTTCGCAGATAGCGGCAGGTCGTGGCTGACGAGCAAAGCCTCGCCACGGGTCAAAGACACGGATCGGTGGCCGATACGTGTTTCTTTTCTGCCTCGCAGGATTAAACAAATCACCGGATCGTAGACCATAGTCTCAAATTCGCTGACTTCCTTTTTTCGAACGGCGAACAAGCTTGGCAATGCTAACGCAGTATCGCCCTGTTTTTCTACGAAGTAGCGTTCTGTAAGGGCCTCTAAGGTATCAAGTGACATTGCGTCCCCTTCCACAAAGCACTTACCAACTCCTTGCCCACAAATCTCCCAGAAAAACGACCCTTCGTAGGAATAGGCAGGAATTTCGGAGGATGTGACAGGTATATCGGCCAGTCGGTGGCTAGATTGAGATCTACAATGACCTGCACCGGAGAACTGTAATGCTGTCCTTCCCTCTGAACGCCAACACCGCAATCCCTGCTGTCGGTTTCGGCACGTACCTTATTTCCAATGATGATGCGGCGACTGCAGTTGGTACCGCAATCGCCAGTGGGTATCGCCATATCGACACCGCATCAGGGTACCAGAATGAAACCACCGTTGGCGATGGAATTCGCGACGGGCTGGTTTTGTCTGGGGTGTCGCGGGATGCGCTGTTTGTGACGGCCAAGCTTTGGCCAGGGAACCCAGCTTGGGGTGATGCGCCCAAGACCAAGGAACAAACCATCGCCGAATGTGATTCCAGCCTTGAACGCTTGGGTTTGGACTATGTGGATTTGTACATGATCCACGCACCTTACGGCGGGGATCAGCGGCTCGAACAGTGGCGTGCCTTGCTCGACCTTCAAACCGCCGGAAAAGCCCGTTCCGTTGGCGTTAGCAACTTCAACCAGGATCATCTTGGAGAGATCAAAGCGGCGGGTCTGCCGATGCCCGATGCCAACCAGATTGAATTGCATCCATGGTCACAAAAGCCAGACTTGATTGCTTATATGGCGGAAAACGGCATCGCCCCAATTGCCTATAGCAGCCTTGTCCCTCTTTCCACGTGGCGGACTGAGGCAGGTCAGGACAGCGCCAAGACGGAAGATATGATGGCCGATGGTGGCGCGTTCAAAGGAATGGCGGCCAAATACGGTGTCACTGAGGCGCAGCTTTTGCTGCGGTGGGGTGTGCAGAACGGTTACGCCGTCTTGCCCAAAAGCCTCAATCCTGATCGTATGCGCCAGAACATCGATCTGTTTTCGTTCGCCATTGATAACGCGGATATAGCGAAGATGGCGACAATGGATCGGGGCGATGGCGTCGCGTGGGCGTCCGGCGATCCGAGCAAGTAAAACCACAAATTCCCTGAGATGATGGAGTAGGAACGATGGCGATCTCAATAAATTTGAACGGCGCGACACACAGTGTTGGTGCCGACCCGGACACTCCACTTTTGTGGGTGATCCGTGATGAATTGAAGTTTACCGGCACAAAATATGGCTGCGGCATTGCCCAATGCGGCGCCTGTACTGTGCATATCGACGGAGCCGCCGTGAGGTCATGTCAAATGGCCGTCGGCGATGTTGAAGGCGCGTCCGTGACGACGATCGAAGCTGTGAGCGGACCCGAGGCGGACGCTGTCAAACAGGCCTGGCAAGAGCTTGATGTTGTTCAATGTGGGTTCTGCCAATCGGGCCAGATTATGCAAGCCGTCGATCTGCTGACGCTGCATCCCACACCTACTGATGAGGTGATCGATACAGTGATGGGTGGCAATGCCTGCCGCTGCGCTACCTACACACGCATTCGTGCCGCGATCCACCGCGCCGCTGCTATTCTGGAGGGTTGAGCTATGACCACAAACATATCTCGACGCAGTTTTCTGCAAACAGCCACCGCAACAGTTGGCGTCGCTCTAACACTCGGTTTTGACGCACGCGGGGCGCTCGCGATGACTGCACAATCTGGCGGGAACTTCACGCCGTTTGTCAAAATTTATCCAGACGGAACGGTCGCTGCGATCATCAAGCACTTTGAGGGCGGACAAGGCACCGCAACCGGGCTTTCTGCGTTAATTGCCGAAGAAATGAACATGACCCTCCAGGATATCACGTTTGAGACGGCCCCAGCCGACAACGCGCGATATGCCAACCTTTTCTTTGGCAGTCAGGGAACGGGCGGGTCGTCCGCAATCGCCAATTCGTTCATGCAATACCGAACTGCTGCTGCCGCAACGCGTGACATGTTGATTGGGGCGGCCGCCCAAACTTGGGACGTGCCCTTTGACACGCTCACTCTTCGCGACGGCGTCATTTCCGGTTCTGGCAAGTCCGGCACTATCAGCGAATTTGTAGATGCGGCATCGGGTATGGACGTCCCATCTGAGCCTCGGCTCAAAGAGCCATCCGAATGGCGGGTGATCGGCTTAGATCAAAAGGCGCGATTGGATACCCCGGCAAAGATCAACGGCAGCGCCAAATTCTCGATGGATGTGCAGCTCGAAAACCAGATGGTGGTGTCGATCAAGCGATCACCTCGACTGGGTGCTTTGGTTGCATCATTTGATGACAGCGCGGCACGCGATGTACCCGGCTTCATCATGGCCATTCAGATGCCCAACAACAAAGGCGTCATGGCCTATGCCGAAACGACTTGGGCTGCCTTTCAGGCCCGCGATGCGCTTGAGGTCGAGTGGGATTTTTCGGCCGCAGAAAGCCGCAGCACCGATGCGTTGAAAGCCGAGCTTCTGGCCATGGTCAATGCTGTTCCTGAATTTCAAGCCTCCGAAACCGACCTTGCGACGTCTTCGGCTGCAATAGATGGCGCGGCGCAGGTTGTTGAGCGTGATTTCTACTTCCCAATCCTCGCCCATGCACCGATGGAAGCAATGGGAGCCACAGTTGAGCCTTTGGCAGATGGCGGTGTGCTGCTGCATGATGGCGCGCAATCGCCTGCGGCGGGCCATGCCGTTTTGAGCCAGGTGCTTGAGCTGCCGATGGACAAAGTTCAAGTCAACACCATGTATGCAGGCGGATTCTTTGGTCGTCGCTCGACGCCGGATGCAGATTATCTGGTTGAACTTGCATTGGCTTTCGCAGTCACAGACAAGTCGCGCCCGGTCAAACTGCAATGGTCCCGTGAAGATGACATCACCGGCGGCTACTACCGTCCGGCCTATGCCCACAAGGTCCGTGTTGGTCTTGATGGCAATGGCGATATTATCGGTTGGGATCACCGTATCGCGGGCCAACCAATATTCAAAGGGACAGCCCTTGAGGGGTTTATGGTGCAGAACGGTGTCGACAACACCTCTGTCGAAGGTGTGCGAGAAAGCCCCTATCAGCTGCCTGTCCATCACATCGGATTGACAGACCAAGTCGGCCCGACCACTCCGAATTGGTGGCGGTCGGTTGGTCACAGTCATACAGGCTATGTCATGGAATGCATGATGGATTTATGTGCGACTACATCAGGTAAAGACGCTGTTGAATTCCGTCTTGGATATCTGTCTGGGGATGGCGCGGATCAAACCCGAATGGCAGGCGTCATCCGACTGGCTGCGGAAAAAGCGGGGTGGGGTAAAACACTGCCGGAAGGCCGTTTTCATGGCGTCGCGGCCCACAAGTCTTTTGGATCCTATGTCGCAGAAGTCTGTGAAATTTCGACAGACGCAGACGGCACCGTGACAATTGAAAAGTTTACCGCAGCTGTGGATTGCGGGATTGCTGTCACACCAGATGTGATCAGGGCACAGATCGAAGGGGGCATCGGGTACGGCGTTGGGCACGTGATGCGCGCCGAGCTGACGCTTGATGGCGGCGCGGTCGAACAATCGAACTTCCATGATTTTGAGACGTTGCGTATCTACGACCTTAGCAACATAGAGGCGCATATCGTGGCATCATCTGAGCCCCCCACTGGCGTAGGTGAACCCGGTACACCGCCAGCTGGCCCAGCGTTGGCCAATGCCATAGCTGCCTCCGGCGCGCCGATGGTCACACACCTGCCAATGTCCAGCAATGGCGTAAACTTTGCCTAGGAGATTAGCTATGCGCGTTTCTTTCTTTGTATTGGCACCCGACACGGGCCGTGAACCCGCGCCGTACGGCTTGGTGCAGCACACGATTGATTTGCCCATATGGGGCGTCGCTGGTCGGCCTTGTCCTCAAGATTGAGCAGTTAGACATCGAACAGCAGCCATCGGTTCTGCGGAACTGAAATTCCGGGGCTCGCGATCTGGCATGTGGAGGCGTCTGGATTGCGGCCGGTGGCGGCAACTCAACCGAATAGACGTCGGTGGAGAAGCGCCTGGCAAGCCGGCCCACTTGGGTTTTCGTGTCACCTCGGTCCTGTCAGGTCATCGGCTGTGAAGCAATCGAAACTTCAATTTGCTCGATACTCAGGTCGGATAGGGAAGATAAGATCTCATCCGCGCCTAGCAGGTCATCGGCATGATCTTCGTGCTGCAGACCCACACAATAAAAACCACCGTTCTTTGCCGCCTGAACACCGGAGGACGAATCCTCGATCACAATGCATTCTTCGACTGCTAGACCAAGTCCCTTAGCCGCCGCCAAAAAGATGTCCGGGCTGGGTTTGCCGTTCTCGACGTCATCGCCACCAATCACAACCGAGAAAGCGTCCAACAACCCTGCTTTTTCAAGCACGGTCCTGACATTCGCGCTGCTAGACGCAGCGGCTAAACCGTAGCCGTTTGCCAGGCTTTTACGAACCAAGGCGACAGAGGCGTCGAAGACTTGAAATTCGCCGCGATCAATCACTTCAACATAGTAATCGTTCTTTTTGTCTGCGGCCTCTCTGATCTCTTGTTCGGAATGATTGACCATCACTGCGCGAGCGCCTTCAAATCGCGGGCGACCATCGACCAGGCTGCGATATTCCCGTTTTCCAAATTCGTAGCCGTATTCCTTGAACATGCGGCTCCATGCCGAGAAATGTACTGGCACGGTATCGACTAGAACGCCGTCGAGGTCGAATATTAGTCCCTTGATTGACATATCAGATCCTCAGCTGAGTTGTGTTCCGTTAAATAGCTAACACGCTTTGACATTTCGACAATCGGTTTGCATGAGAATGAATATCCTGCATAGTTATTCTGGTATTTGTAGAGCAGAGCTCACGCATGGTGAAGGTGCATGATGGACGTCAGAAAACTCTCCCTGGATGAGCGTGCGCAATGCGCGGCCTACATGCGGGCGATCCACAACATGTCGCAGGTTGAAATCGGACTCGTACTGGGCGGGCTGTCACAACCTCAAGTGTCGCGGCTCTTGGCGCACGCGGAAAGGCAAAACTATCTAGTCATTGAGCAGCGTTTCGCTAGCGAGCTGTTTTCTGACGACTGGATCAGGCAAATTGACGAGATGCTAGCCCCCTCCGGAATGGCTGCGGATTTGAACAATTATTGCCAACGTGCAGGTATTCACACACCGCGGATGCGCGTCTTCGAAAGCGGCCCTGGCAATACTGAAGTCGCTTTGGCGCAACGGCGGGCGCGGTTCGGGCGGACAGCGGCCGGGCGGCTAATCGAGTTGATCGAAAAGTCCAGCAATGTCGGCGTTGCCTGGGGCCGCACAATCAAAGCGCTAACAGACGGAATCACAGCGTCGCGGCAACCTTTGAACAGGAACCGCCAAATCACATTTTCTCCAGTTTGTGCCGAGTTGGTCTCCCTGGCGCATCATGGGTATTCCTCCAGTCGGCTGGCGGATATCCTTGACGAGGCCTTCAACAAGGCGCCGGGGCAAGGGCCGCAGCTGACTGGGTTTCCCGCCTATATTCCGCGGCATTACGACATGGAAATGCGTGCCTCGATCTGGCGCTTCATCTCCGACACACCTGGTCATCATCGCGTCTTTTCTGGCCCCGACGCACTGATCCACCAGATGGATATGCTGATCTCCAGCATCGGGTCCGCGAACACACCGGTTTTGGGCAGTTTCGACGAACTAGTATTGGCCGGTGGACTGAAAGCAAATGATCTCAGGCAACTTGTGATCGGTGATTTGGGTGGCATTCTTGTCCCCAGGACTGGATTGTCCAAAGCCAAGCAAGCTCTGATCGACGACTTGAACGAGCTGTGGACGGGCATGAAGACCGAGCATGTTCACGCGATTGCCGAACGCGCGTTTGCCGACAACAGACTAAGCGGCGTAGTGGTTGTCGCGATTCAAAAAGAGCGCGGCGATACTGCATTCGAGTTGATTTGCCGGGGACTGGTGAACGAGTTGATTCTCGATCAATCGGCAGCCACACAATTGCAAAGGCGCTTGAATGAGCGGCAGGCACCATAGCATCCGGCCTGCCCAGTTTGCGCCAGTGCTCTTGCCTATGCGATGATGCCAGGCTTGAGGCCGAGTTGCTTGATCGCCAGAACTTCGCTCAGATGGCACGCACATCCGCACAACGCTGCGTAGTCGTCGGTCACTAGATGCACCGGGAATTTCCTAACCAAAGGACCGAACCGCCCCTTGTCCGCAAAGGCTTCGGCAAAGCCCATACGCAGCAAATGCGGCCCCAAATGCCGGATCACGCCCCCCACCAGATAGATGCCCCCGAAAGGCAGAGTAATCAACGCAAGATCCCCGGCATAGCGCCCGAAAAAGCGCACGAACAACGCGACAGCGCGACAGGCGCGCGGCTCGTCTTCTTCGAATTGGGACATGATCTCAGAGGCTTGCAATGACGTTTCGCTACCCTCGTCATGGCACACCCAAGCGTAGACAGCCTCCAATCCCCGCCCTGACAAGATGTCCTCCACCCCCGGCGACGCGTGGCGCTCCGCGACCCAATCGCGCAAGCGTTTCTCTTCGTCGTCAATGGCCTGCAGGGTCACATGCCCGGCCTCAGCCGCAGGCACCAACGTCCGCCCGCCAGCATCAAATACTAATGCCGCGTTCAGCCCGGTGCCCACATTAATAACTAACCGTGCCGCGCCCGCCTCTGCCCTTTGCCCGGGCAAGACCGCCGACAGGCTGTCATCGCGCAAATACGGAACCGCATGGCCCTGTGCCTGAAGGTCGTTCAAGACTGCCACAATCGGCGCGCCGAAGTTCAATTTTATCGCTTCGGAGTTCACCGTCCAGTCGAGATTCGTCAGTGTTCCCAAGCCGTTGTGCACGGGCCCTGCCATGTCTATGCAAATCGCCAAGGGCCGCCCCGGATTGTGGGACAGGAAGTCCCTCAGAATCGACTCGATTCCCGAATGTTCAGCATTGCGATAGCGCCGGATTGATCTGTCGATCAGCTCAATTCCGTCGCATAAACCGACGCGCGTATTGGTGCCGCCTATGTCAGCGACGATGTTCACATCTTGGGCCATGTCACTAGCTTCCACCCGGGTTTCCCGGTGCTAAGTATTAAGGATTGGGCTCACAATCACTTCTTGTCCGGCAGTCAGAGTTTTCTGTTGACCGAAGACTTCAATAATTTCGCTCACTCCGACTGCTGCCGACAGCAAGAACCGGTATTCGTCGCGTAAAATCGTGACCGCAATGTCGTTACCCTGCCATTTCAGTGAAAACTGGATGCCCGACCACTGCTCTGGCAGCCAGGGCTTGAAGGTCATTTCGCCATGCTTGACCCGGAACCCGCCAAACCCGCAGACCAGCGATTGCCACGTGCCTCCGGCAGAGGCGATATGCATGCCGTCCTGAGTGTTGCCCTGGTTATTGATCAGATCGACAAAGGCCGAGCGCTCGAAATACCGGTGTGCGGACGAGATATCGCCGACTTCGATACCCATGATCGAGTGGATCGCCGGACTGAGTGATGATTTATGCATCGTACGCTTTTCATAGAACGCGTAGTTGGCGGCTTTGACCTCGTCGGAAAATTCGTCAGGCAGCAGGTAGTTCAACATGATGACATCGGGCTGCTTCAACAGCATTGAGCCGTTCAGCGAGAAATGGTCGTGCCCGTCGGGATAGCACGGCATCTGGTTATCGTCCCATTCCACGATTGGGATATCGTCAAGCTGGAAATACCCCTCGAACTGCTCGATCAGCGTGCCGGAAGGATCAACCGGCAGATAGATCTTTTCGGCGACATTGGTCCATTTTTTGACCTCATCCGCCGTCAGGCCCAGCCGATTGAGCAGGGAGTCATGTTCTGACGATCCGGCGGCGCTGAGATCTGCGAACACACGCGCGGTCTGCTCCAGGTGCCATTTGGCCATCCGGTTTGTGAAAGTGTTGTTGTCCACATGCTCATGAAATTCGTCGGGACCAATTACGCGGGTCAGTTCGTACCGATCCGCGCCCTCGTTCAATTCAAGACGGCTGACCCAAAATCGGCTGGTCTGGTACAGAACCTCCGCGCCGAAATCGCGCATGAATTGCTGATCGCCCGTGGCGGCGACATAACTCAGGATGCCAAATGCGACGCAAGCCGTGACATGGATCTCTTCTTCGCCGGTCCAGATCCGGTTGACGCCATCATGGGTCCATTTTGGGGTCGTTTCCGCTCCGGTGTCGGCGGATTCCCAAGCGTATTGCGCCCCTTTGAACCCGTTCATCCGAGCATTTTTGATCGCACCATTCAGCGTATTGTAGCGATATTTCAGCAGTGCCTTGGCGGTCTTTGGCTGGGTGAAAATATAGAATGGCAACAAGAAGATTTCCGTGTCCCAAAAGACGTGGCCCTTATAGCCCTCTCCCGACATCGATTTGGCACCGATATTGGCGCGGGGATCGTTTTCATTGGCGGCGATCAGCAGGTGGTAAATGTTGAACCTCAACGCGCGGGTGGCTTCGACATCGCCGGTGACAACGCAATCGCAAGCCTCCCACTTGAGCCGCCAAGCTGCAACACTTTCGCTCAAACAGGTCTCGATTCCTTTGGCATGGGCAGTCTCAAGCGCCGCTTCACATCTTGCGCCCAGCTCTGCGCCATTCAGGTCGCGTGACGTGAAGATCGCGACGAGCTTGTCAAACGTATAACTCTGCCCCATGACCGCGTCGACCGAAGCTATCTGAGAAACGCTTTCATAGGAGCGTTCGGTGCCGTGAAAATTGCCTCCGACGGGAACGTCCATTGCCGCCGCCATCCCGATTGAAATTTCCGTGTCCAGAGTTCGAGTTTCAACATAGATATGGTCCTCGTTGGCGGTTGTAGACGTCACTTTCATGTGCCGGCTTTTGGCCCATTTTTCCCACTTCACCTCGGGGTGGAACTTTGGAGTACCCTGATAGGCCGGAAGCCTGTCGAGGTTGTAGCGCTCGGCGTCCAATGCACTTTCGACGGTGACTACAGAAGAATGGTTTTCTGGCGTGACTGTCAGACGGATGCCGCAGATATGCTGATCGGCAAAGCTGGCGAAACGCGCACTCGCGATCCGGGTGCGGTGGCCACTGCTCTCTTCAAACAACGTGTCACGATGTAAAAGGCCGGTCTGCAAATCCAGCACGCGACGGTGCTCGACAACTTTGCAGGTCTGCGTGTTGAGCAACGTGCCACCGACCCGGACTTTTAGCGGCAACCAGGTTGGCGCGTTGACCTGGTCGATCACGGTCGAATCGTGATGGTCATAGACCCCCGACAGATACGTGCCGGTCAACTCGCCCTTGTGTCCCTCTTCCAGCGAGCCGCGGGTTCCCTGATACCCGTTACCAACCGTAAATATCGTCTCTTTGAAGTTCGCCTCTTCAAAATCGAAAGCTGTCTCTTCGATCAGCCAGTCATTGCTGCTCAGCACAGGACGCATGTCACGGCTCCGTTCAGATTTAGTTGAAGATACTTCAGTCGCCGTAAGCTTCGGCAATCTGACGTTCGGTTTCTTCCAGCGAGCCGTAGACATCCAACTCGCTGCTGGCGCATCGCTGCGCGCCCGCGGCGTTGCCGAATTGGCAGGCTTTGACGAAATCGCCGGTCTTTAGGTAACCAAAGGCGAGACCGCCGGCGAAACTGTCGCCACATCCGGTAGTGTCGACGACATTTTCGACCAGTACGCGTTTGACAAGATGCTCCCGCACTTTACCGCTGGCGTCTTTGTGGTAGACGGCGCACCCATGCTGATCGAGCGTGACATAAAGCGCCTTAACGCCGCGATCCAGACAGTGCTGTGCAAACTTTGGCAGCTGATCCATCGTTAATTCATCGACTGTCTGTAACTCATCGGAGCCGTATTCGCCTTTGAACCAGCTGCATTGTGCTTCTTCGAGGTTCATCTTTAGCAGGTCGATATAGGGCAACCACCTGTCCCGATCGACCCAGAATTTATGGTGTCGTTCGCCATGGATCGAACAACTGTTGGTGGGGCCATGCGCGTCAAAAACCACCAGACCCTCGCTGTTGGCCTTGATGTAGCGCAAAGTTTCCAGCGGCACCTCGAAATCGGTAATCGGAACGAAAACGAAAGCGTCGCAATCCATCAGATCGACGATGTCTTCGGGCAGAATCGGATTCATGAAACCGGTCTGTGTTTCGTTTCGCCGGTTCTGATCAACATAAACAAGGTCGATGACGGCCCCCTGATCGGCATCGCCAGTCACATGGCTTACATCAATATTCGGAAACGCCGACAGCAGATCCCTAACCTTTGGCACATCCCTTTCGCGGACGTGGCTGACGGTATGGATTGTCGATCCCGGCCCTGCGAGTGAGGACATGCAGACCGCCGTGTAGACAGCGCAGCCGAATTTCACGAATGTGTCGCCCTGGTAGCTAGTGATATTGTCCCGCGGGATCGGACCGACTACCGCAACGTTGATCTTGTCAGACATTATGCGCCCTTGTCTTTTGTGGGTCGGCCAGCGTTATTGCGGGCCGGCCGGAACGGTCATTTTTTGCCGGGGCGTTAGTTTTGGTAGACCTGTTCACTGGTGAAGAACCCGCCATTGATCACTGTGGCATCAATCGTATCCTTTGACACAGCAATAATAGGAGTGATGATCGTTGGGATGTCGCCAAAGCCGTTGTTAACCAGTGTATGTTCGCCTATCAGTTCGTCGATTTCAGCGTCCGGTGATTGACCGATCTTTACGGCGATGTCCGCGGCGGCGTAGGCCAGTGGCTTGATCATCTTCCAGATTTCCAGCGCTTGCACGTCACTGGCCACCAGACGTACGTTCCGGAGATCTGCGTCGGAACCGGCGACGAATACCTGCTCTGTAGAGTCAAGCTTTTCATCCCTCAACGCTGCCAAAACACCAAATGCAAGGCCGCTATTGTTGGCGATGAACGCGTCAACGCCGTTGTCATATTCAACCAACAGGTTTTCGACAGTGTCGCGCGCTAGGTCAGGCGACCAGTCTACGTGGCTGCGGTCCGCGACTAGCTCCAGCCCGGGATGCTCGTTTATGACTTCCAGCGCGCCGCTGCTGAGGGCGGCGGCATTGGCGTCGCCGGGCTGCCCCCGGATTAGGGCGACACGACCCGCAACGTTACCTCGCGTATTGCGAAACCAGTCGATCATCGCTTCAGCCTGCATCCGGCCAACGGCCCAGCTGTCTTGCATAACCATGACGTCCAGTGGGGCATCCTGCAGCATCGAATCGTAGCCGACGACCTTGACCCCTTGATCATTTGCCAAGTTGACTAACGCACCGGCAGTCGCAGTATTGACCGGCTGCAAAACCAAGACGTCGATGCCTAGATCCAGCATTTCCTCGACTTGTTGCAACTGGCGTAACGGGTCATTTCCACTGCTGTCAAAGATCACGTCAGCTCCTTGCGATTCAGCGCGCGCAATGAACAGGGATTTGTCGGTCTGATACCGTGCTTCCTGCATGGTTTTTAACAGAAACCCGATTTTGACGCCGTCGCCTTGTGCGGCGGCCGCCACAGGCAGAGCTGCGGCGAAAAAACCGGCGAGGCTCAAGGCCCGCAAGCCTGTGTTACGTAGGGCTACCCATCGTGACTGTGCCATGTCTCACCTCCCAATTGTCTTGTGTGATTAGGTAATTCGTCGATTTGGCCCCCGGACCATTCGATCCGGGGGGGCCAATGTCAGGTTATTTTCTTTTCTGCATGACATCGAACCACACGGCGAGGATGATGATCAGGCCCTTGATGATGAGCTGGTAGAAGGTGACGACGCCCAGTAGGCTCATGCCGTTGTTCAGAACCCCGATCAGCAGTGCGCCGATAATCGTGCCGCTCACTTTGCCGGAACCGCCAGCCAAGCTAGTGCCACCGATGACGACCGCCGCGATCGCGTCAAGTTCGAACATCGTGCCCAGGTTGGGCGAAGCGCCGTTTAGGCGAGAGGCCAGGATAATACCGGCCAGCGCGGCGAGGACCGAAACGACAGTGTAGACGATCATTTTCGTCCGCACAGTGTTGATGCCCGACAGGCGCGCCGCATCTTCGTTGCCGCCAAGTGCATACAGACGGCGGCCGAAACGGGTGCTGTTCAGCGTGTAGATACCAGCAAAGGCGATGACCGCAAAGATCGCGACCGGCACCGGGATACCCTTGTAACTGGTGAACACATGGAAGGCGAGCGCGAAGCCTGCGATCATGACACCGCCATTGACGATCAGTTCCGGCTTGTTCACCTCGATGCCGTGAGCAACGCTTTGTTGCACGTCTCGAAAGATCGAGAATACGGCCAAAGCGGCGCAAGCAATCAGCACGACGCTTGAGATCATCGGTGAAATGTATGCGCCGCCAATCAGAGGAAACACTTTACTCGTAACTGGGACCGAACTGCCGTTAGTCAGCGTCAACGCCAGACCGCGTCCGATCGTCAGCATGCCAAGCGTTATGATGAATGCCGGAATATTGAACTTCGCGATCCAGAAACCGTTCCATAATCCGATCCCGCCGCCGACAACCGCGAGCGTTATTGGGACAGCCAAAAAAGTCGGCACTCCGTATTGCATCAACAGGGTGCATACGACGGCTGACAGTCCGACGACGGATCCGACCGACAGGTCAATACCCGCGATCAGGATGACCATTGTCATGCCAACGGCAATGATCCCGATGATAGTCACCTGGCGGGAAAGATTGCTCAGGTTTCGCGCAGTAAAGAAGGCGTCATCGGCAAAGCTGAGACCGATGACCAAGACGATCAACGCAATCAGCGTCGCATTTTCTTTCATAAAATTAATCAGGTGGTTTTCCTTGGTGCTTCCCGCACCTACACCCGCAACGTTGCTATCAGCACTCATTGTCTTCCTCCCTTATGCGCTGCCGGTGGCATACGCCATGATTGATTCTTTTTTTGCGTCGTCTCTGGCAAAGTTCGACACGATCTCGCCCTCGCACATCACGAGGATGCGGTCGCACATACCCAGCACTTCGGGCAGTTCGGACGAAATCATGATGATAGTGACGCCCTGCTGAACCAGTTCGTTCAGCAACTTGTAAATCTCGACCTTCGCACCGATGTCGATGCCGCGGGTTGGTTCATCCAGGATGAATACATCGGGGCGCGAATTCAGCCATTTACCCAGAATGACTTTTTGCTGGTTTCCTCCGCTGAGCGTGCCAATGACGGTATCAATCGATGGCGTTTTCACACCCAACTGATCGACATATTCTTTGACGATTTTACGTTCCTGCTGGTCGTTGATGATGCCCAGAACTTTTGAGCTGATCGTTTCAAGCGAGCTGATCGTGGTGTTAAATGAGATCGACTTGTCCAGGAACAGACCAAGCGCCTTGCGGTCTTCGGTCAGCAGGGCGATGCCCGCCTCGATCGCATCCTTCGGCGAATTGATGTTCAACTTTTCACCATTGAGTTTGACTTCTCCAGTGGTGTGCTGCGGATAAGCACCGAAAATGCCTTCGACCAACTCCGTCCGACCGGCCCCCATAAGGCCCGAAATGCCAAGTATCTCGCCCTTGCGGGCGACAAAGCTGGCGTTCTTCACCTTGAATGCACCAGGCAGATCAGGATTGACGACCGTCAGATTGTTCACTTCCAGTGTGATTTCGCCGGGTTCGAAGTCAGCCTTCGGAAACATATCCTTGATGTCCCGACCGACCATGCGGGCGATGATCTGATCCAGGGTAATATCGGCAATCGGCGTCACACCACCAATCGTTTCACCGTCGCGCAGAACCGCAATCCGATCAGCGACCTGCTCGATCTCTTCCATCTTGTGCGAGATGTAGCACATGCAAACGCCATCGGCTTTCAACTTGCGAATAATGCGGAAGAGGTCTTTGACCTCCTTGTCGGTCAACGCAGATGTCGGTTCGTCCAGAACGAGGAGCTTTGCATTCTGCGACAATGCCTTGGCGATTTCGACCATCTGCTGTTTGCCAACCGTGATGTTCTGCACCAAATCAGTCGGCTTAATATCGTTCATACCCAGATCGGTCAGGATCTTCTGTGTCTCTGAAAAAGTCTGGTTCCAGTTGATCTTGCCCCTGGAATCCGTGAACTGCCGATCCAGGAATATATTCTCGGCGACCGTAAGGCCGGGGATCAAGTTGAGCTCCTGATAGATTATGCCAATACCAGCTTCTTCCGCTTCCTTAGTATTAGCGAACTGCACTTTCTTGCCGCGCAGAAAAATGTCGCCTTCGTATGTGGGGTAGGGCCACACGCCGCTAAGCACCTTCATCAGCGTAGACTTCCCTGCGCCGTTTTCGCCCATCAAGGCAAGCAACTCACCGGACCGGGCCTCAAAGTTGACGTTGTTTAGGGCGCGGACTCCGGGGAAGTCTTTGATGATACCCTTCATTTCCAGGACTACGTCAGACATGATTATTTCCCATCATATTCAGTAATTTAGGCTGGTTATTATCTCGGATGCAGCTGCATCCACATACGCCGGACATCACAGGGAAGGAGGACATTCTTCAAGCTTGCGCGGGGAGCGGCACGCGTTGAAGAGCACAGGGGCGATCTGCCCTCCTTCAGTTGTGTGTATCCTTGGGGACGATTAGTTGCCGTAGACTTCTTCTTTGGTGTAAAAGCCGCCGGCGATGATCGTGTCGTCGATGTTGTCCTGAGTCACCAGGGTGATCGGCGTGACGATGGTCGGAACATCGGCATAACCGTTGTTGATGACCTTGTCCTCGTCCAGAATGTCGATAGCAGCGCCATCTGGGTTGCTGGCTAGAGCAAATGCCACTTCAGCGGCGGTTTCCGCCAGCGGGTCAATCTGCTTCCAGATTTCGACCGCCTGCTTGCCCTGAGCCACATATTGAATGTTAGCCAGGTCCGCGTCAGAACCGGCAACAAAAACCTTATCAGCAGAGGCCAGATCCTGAGCTTCAAGCGCTGCAATCACACCACGGGCCATACCGCTGTTGTTTGCAATGAAAGCATCAATCCCGTTGTCGTTCGAAGTCAGGGTGTTTTCAGCCGTGGCCATAGCCTTTTCCGAAGACCAGCCTTCATGCGCCTGGTTGGTCACCAGCTCCAGTCCCGGGTTTGCCTCAACAATCTCCAGAACGCCGCTGCTCATTGCCATGGCGTTGGAATCGCCCGGTTGGCCCTGAATCAGGGCGATCTTGCCGGTCACCGACCCTTTCTTTTCTTTCAGCCACTCGACCATTGCTTCGCCCTGAAGACGGCCAACGGCCCAGCTGTCCTGCATGACCATCGCATCCAGCGGGCCATCAACAAGCATCGAGTCGTAGCCGACGACGCGAACACCTTCACTGTTGGCCATGCTGACCATGCTGCCGGCGGTGCCGGTGTTAACGGGCTGCAGTACGATCACGTTCGCGCCTTTGGCCAGCATATTCTCGAACTTGCCAAGCTGAGTCAGCTCGTCGTTGTTAGCGGAATCGAAAATGACCTCTCCACCCAACTCTTCAACCTTTGCGGTGAAGGCAGCGCGGTCACGCTTGTAGCGCTCTTCCTGCATTGTCTTGAGCAGAAAACCGATTTTGATGTCGCCGGCAAACGCCGCACCAGATGATGCAGCCGTCGCAGCGGCGGCGACCGTCATCAAAAGCGCTCTACGCGTGAATTTTGGGAATAGGGACATTTTTCCTCCAGTTCATGTTCCTGAGCCGTGGGACATACAGACCCGCGACAAATTGACACTCGGACGGTAACCTTCATAAACAGATCTGATATTAGTATATATATCTTGCATACATATTCATCCATACGTCAAAACTGAGCGTGAGCGAAATTCGCCGAAAGAAACAATTGAATACCGCGATCGGGTGACCGCCGCCCCAAGTCGACCTGATGCTGCGGCGCAGCTTCCCCAGACCGGACATTCGTCAGTTGCGCGGAATCTTGGTTGATCGGAAGGCATCAGTGTATGGGTGCCCGTCAGCAATCGCTGGTTGGGTTTCGCCTAGACAGAAACAGCCTCCAGAATGGACGCTTTCGATATATCGCATTTAGCGCCGGATTTCGTAATCCGTCCTCGACGCATGATGACGAACCGGTCGGCCTGTTCGAAGGCGAATTCGAAATATTGTTCAACCAAGATGATCGCCATGTCACCCCGGTCGCGCAAATGCGAAATTACGCGGCCGATCTGTTGGATGATGTTGGGCTGGATGCCCTCGGTCGGCTCATCCAGCAGCAGCAGCTTGGGTTTGGTAATCAACGCGCGGGCAACGGAGAGTTGCTGTTGCTGACCTCCCGACAAATCACCGCCGCGTCGATGGAGCATCTCCCTGAGCACCGGGAAGAGATTGTATATCTCATCCGGAATGGAATGTTCAGAGGCAGGCAAGCAGGCGAACCCGGTTTCCAGATTTTCCAGAACTGTCAGCAAGGGAAACACGTCGCGCCCTTGGGGGACATACCCGACACCAAGTTTCGCAAGTCTGTGGGAAGGCATCATGCCGACACTGCGCCCGTCGATACTGACCGTGCCAGCCGATAGCGGATGGGTGCCGGAGATAGCCTTGAGCAGGCTGGTTTTGCCCACACCGTTCGTGCCCATCACGCAGGTGACTTCGCCTATATTAGCCTGAAACGAGATATCGTGCAGGATTTGCGAACTGCCATAGTGCAGCGACAGGTTTTCGACGTTCAGCATTTCTCAGCGCCCCAGATATACGTCGATGACGTCTTGGTTTTTGGTGACATGATCCAGGCTGCCTTCGGCCAGAACCGCCCCTTCGTGCAGCACGGTCACGCGGCAATTCAGGCGACGCACGAATTCCATGTCGTGCTCGACCACCACCACGGCGCGGGTTTTGGCGGCACGCACTAGAATGTCTGTCGTATGCTCGCGTTCTTCGGGTGTCATGCCTGCAGCGGGTTCATCCACCAAAAGCAACTTGGGTTCCTGCGCCAGCAGCATCCCGATTTCCAACCATTGTTTTTGGCCGTGGCTTAGCTCGCCAGATTTGCGGTCAAGCTGATCGGCCAAGCCGATTTCCAACGCCAAGAGCCGCACCTTGTCGCAATCGCTTTCGGTTCGACGGTAGAATAGCACCGACAAGGGGCCTCGGTCTTTCTTCAGGGCCAGCAGCAGGTTGTCAAAGACGGGCTGGTCTTCGAACACGGTCGGGCGCTGGAATTTGCGCCCTATCCCCGCTTGCGCGATCCTGACCTCTGACATCTTAAGCAGGGAAATCGACCGTTCGCCCCAGATCACATGGCCCTCGTCTGGCCGGGTCTTGCCTGTCACGATGTCCATAAAGGTCGTTTTTCCTGCGCCATTGGGACCGATTATGGCCCGCAATTCGGCATTACCGATCTGGAAGGAAAGGTTGTTTATCGCCTTGAACCCGTCGAACGAGACTGAGACGCCGGAGACTTCTAACAGTGTGCTCATCGCTCTGCCTCCTGTTCCTGCAGGCTTCCCTTGCCGGGGCCAAGGTCCGCGCCGTGGCGGTTCGGGGCTACCCGCCCCGTGATCAGATCAACCAGCCCGCTCATTCCTTTGGGGGCAAACAGCGTCACCAGCACGAACGACAGCCCCAACACCACCTGCCACCAGTCGACCCAGTTGATGGTGTAGAACCCAAGCGGCAAGGCAGGTACCCGACCACTGGTGAACCATGTCGAAACCAGCGACACAAAAGCTGCCCCGATGACAGCACCGAACAGCCGCCCGCGTCCCCCAATGGCCACCCAAACGGCAAGGTAGATCGACGCAATAGGCGCGACTTCTGCGGGGTTGATGATGCCTGCCTGTGGGTAATACAGCGCCCCGGCGATGGCAGCGATGACGGCTGAGAGAACGAAGACGAACAGCTTGTAAGTTTCGACCGCGTAGCCAAGGAACCGCACCCGCGCCTCGTCATCGCGGATGCCTCGGATGACACTGCCGAACTTGCCCGACATCACCCAAGCCGATAGCAAATAGCCCATGCCAAGGGCAAAAGCGCTTGCCCAAAGGAACCATAGCGAAATCGTCGCTTGCGGGATACCTTCGGCACCGGGGATGTTCTGCAAGCCCGACAGCCCGTTGTTGCCGCGCAGGCCGCTGTCGTTCTGGAACAGATACAACGCCAGGGCCAAGGTCATAGCCTGCGTCAGGATCGACAGGTACACGCCCGTAACCCGGCTGCGGAACGCCAACCAGCCAAAGACCAACGCCAGCAGCCCGGGTATCAGCAGCACCAGAGCAAGCTGCGCCGTCAGGCTGTGTGCGAACATCCAGACCACCGGGAATTCGCTACTGCCCACCACGCCGAAGATCTGGTTGACGATGCCGTCCACAACCTCTTGATCGGTCGGTGGGATTGCGCCATTTGCCAGCGATGTCACCACGATATCGCGAGTGCGTTCGTACATCAGCCACATGCCGACCATGTAGCCGCCTAGCCCGAAAAACGCGAAATGCCCAAGACTCAGAATGCCGCAGAACCCCCAGACCAGATCCATCGCGATGGCGATCAGGCACAGACACAGGGTCTTGCCTAGGGTCTTGACGAAGCTGGTCGAGATCAGCCCCGGCCCCGCGGCCTCTGACATCAGCGTGATGCCTAGGGTGAACACCGCCAGAATACCCAGAAAGATCAGAACCGACGGATTTCGAAAGATGAAAGTGCGTTCCATCGGCTTAATCCCCCGCCGCGCGGCCCTTGAGTGCGATGATGCCTCTGGGTCGGAATTGAATGAAGATGATGATGAAAATGATCATGTAGGTCTGCGCCGCCAGCGTGTTGCTGGGATTGCCCCACTCGATTCCCTTTTGCAGGAAGCCGATCATCGCAGCCCCCGCCAGCGTGCCCCAAATGTTGCCAACCCCGCCGACAACGACGGTCATGAAGCTTTGCACGATGTAGTCGGACCCAAGTTCCGAGGTGACTTTTGCGAACAGCCCGATGGCGACGCCGGCGACTCCGGCAATGCCCGACCCAAGCCCAAAGGTCAGCATGTTCACCCGATCCGGGTTTATCCCCATACTAGCCGCCATGCGCGGATTTTGCGTCACAGCGCGGGTTTCCAGCCCCATGCGCGAGCGCTTCATAATGAATAGAAACACACCCAGAAAGATCAGCGCCAGTACGAAGATCGCGATGCGGATATAACTAATCGACACCACGTCGTTTAGTGCCCACGCCCCGTCAAGCCACGCAGGCGATGTCAAAGGACGCGCCTGCGTACCAAAGACGTTCTTGGCGATCTGCTGGAGGGCGATGGAAATGCCAAACGTAGCGAGTAGGGTTTCCAACGGACGGTTATAAAGATGGCGGATCACCAGCCGCTCCATCGCGACACCGGCGGCGAAAGTGACGGCAAAGGCCATCGGCAAGGCGACAAGGATCGAGACGGTGTAGCTGGGGATCACTTGCTGCACAACATAGCCGGTATAGGCGCCCATCATGATGAATTCGCCATGCGCCATGTTGATTACACCCATGACGCCGAATGTGATGGCAAGCCCGATGGCCGCCAGAAAGAAGATTGATGCAAGCGACAGCGCGTCCAGTGTCAGATCCAGGATCTGGTTCAGGCCGACATTGGTGTCGATGGCGCTAAGCGCTTTGGTTGCCGCAGTCGTAACGGCGGGGGATGGATCGAAATAAATCTCAAGAAAAGTATGCGCGGTGAAAGTCGCGGCGATGTCCGCGTTAGTGACCCGTGGCGGCACTTTGCCCGCCGCCGCTAAAGTGTCGTAGGCGGTTTCGCGTTCTCGTTCCTTAGTCAATTGATGGACGGGGACGTCACCAACTTTCCCATTGACGATGTTCGCCACAAGAGCGGCTCGAATGTCGGCTTGCGTGATCACGGCAGGCGCCAGATCCGCGGCATCCAACATGTTGTAGGCATCTTGTTCAGACAATGCGGGCTGACCGGGGACTAAAATACGGGCGATGTTGACGCCGTCGGGTGGCCCCCCCGGAACGGCGAGGCGTCGGGTTGCGACCAATGGATTAAGTGTGGCGCGCAAGCCTAGCGAGATCGTGCCCGAGGACGCTTCGATCGCGGCGACACGGGTAGCTTCATCGCTGTCATACCCAATGGTCAAAAGTTGGTTCAGGTGTTCTTTTTGCACCTTGATATCCGTGTCCGGTTCGTTGGCAATCGACGCACGCAGCGGCGCAAGCTGGCTGGCATCCGGGTCGCGTTCAATAGCCTGCAGCGCCGCAAGGCGACGGACTGGATCAGGATCGGACAGTTGAAACTGCACCAAGGCTGCGCCGATCATGGCGCGAACACCGCTGTTCGGTTTTATTTGCTTCAGATCACCTTTAGGGGAGGTGGCGATCTCGGCGCCATCGTCAAAATCAAAAAGCCGGACCTGCTTGTCTTCAACTTCAAGTCCGTAGAAAAACAGCCCGTCGCTCTTGCGCTGCCACATCACTTTGGATTGCCATTTTTGCAGGACATCTTGCGCCTGATCCAATCCACTGGCGGCGAGCGCGGCAATTGCCGGTTCGATGGATTTTCGAGAACCTTTTTCGATCAAGGCGCGATGCTGTTGCAAAACGCCCTGAATGGTTGGGGCCTGCGCAGACATGATCTGGGCGGACAAAAAGAGGGCGAGAACCGCCAAGAGAATTGAGCGCATCAGGGACTGCCTAGATCTGTTGAGAAGGGGGCTAGCGCCCCCTTCTGCATGTTCATGGGATCAGTAGTTCGACAGCGTCTGAACGCAACTTTTGGAGGAGGTGTTGTACATACCGCAGCCAAGATCCTTCCAGTCAGACATCAGAACCGCTGACTCAGGCAGGAAATCGGTCCAGGCATCGCCAGGGACTTCTTCGGTCTGACTAATGATGTCGAACTGTCCATCCGCCTGAATTTCTCCGATCAAAACCGGCTTGGCCAAGTGGTGATTGGGTAGCATAACCGCCGTGCCGCCGGTCAGGTTTGGCACTTCCAGCCCGTACATCGCCGCGCGCACCGCATCGACATCCGCTGTGCCTGCTTTTTCGACCGCCTGCACCCACATGTTGAAGCCGATCACGTGGGCTTCCATCGGGTCGTTGAACACGCGTTCCTCGCCCATGCGGGCCTTCCACTTGGCGACGAATTCGTCGTTTAGTTCGCTTTCGGCGGATTGGAAGTAGTTCCAGGCTGCAAGATGGCCGACGAGGGCAGAAGTATCGAGACCCGACAGTTCCTCTTCTCCCACTGAAAACGCGATAACGGGGATATCGTCGGCCGACACACCAGCCGCAGCCAGTTCCTTGTAAAAGCCGATGTTGGCGTCGCCGTTGATCGTCGAAATCACACCCACCTTCTTGCCATCAGCCGCCAGCGCCACAACGTCCGCGACGATCTTGGACCAGTCGGAATGGCCGAACGGAGTGTAGTTCACGAAGATATCGGATTCGGGAATGCCCTTGCCCGCTAGATAGCTGGCGAGGATGTTGTTGGTCGTACGTGGATAGACATAGTCGGTGCCCAGCAGCGCGAACTTTTCGACCCCCAGTTCGTCCAGGAAATAGTCAGTCGCGGGAATGGCCTGCTGGTTCGGGGCAGCACCCGTATAAAAGACGTTCTTGCTGCTTTCCTCACCTTCATACTGGACGGGGTAGAACATCAGACCGTTCAGTTCTTCAAGCACAGGCAGAGCCGACTTGCGACTGACGCTGGTCCAGGACCCAAAGATCACGTCCACTTCCTCGACACTCAGCAACTCACGGGCCTTTTCGGCAAAGAGTGGCCAGTCAGAGGCCGGGTCGACAACGACGGCCTCGAGCTGCTTGCCCAAGACACCGCCCGCCGCATTCTGTTCGTCGATCAGCATCAACATTGTGTCTTTAAGAGTAGTTTCAGAGATGGCCATCGTGCCGGACAACGAATGCAGCACGCCGATCTTGATCGTGTCCGAGGCCAGGGCGGGAAACGTCAGTGCCCCGAATGTCAGGGCGCTGGCCAAGGTGTTTTTTGTAAGCGAGTTCATGAAGTTCCTTCCAAGCAGAGGGGCGTGAGCGGACCTGCCTTGCCGTGCAAGACCTGATCACATACGTTCCCCCTGCAACATCTGTGTTGCAACCGTGTGGCGGCCCGTTAGATTTCCATGTCATCGGGTCGTCACACACCCTTTGCCTCGTTCGCTTGGCGAACAATGCACCGGGTGCTCGCATGAATGCCGCAGCGCGGCGTGAAGGCAATGCCGGCACACGAAATTATCTCGACTCACTGCCTATTAGCTCTTAATTTGTGCAAACCGGCCTTGTCTGCTTAATTTTTGAGCACATGATGCCAACTTGAGCCGTAATTGTGGCTTTGTAAGTGCGTTAACGCCGACGATTGGTTCATTGAACTTGGGTCGCAACAAGGCGGCGAAGGGAATTTGAGATCAACATCGCACCCGCAATGAATCTAGGGCCAACTCATCTGGGTCAGCCCCGTGCAATCGGTGCGGTGCATATAGGATGTGTAAATGGCCCAAGGGGAACGACCTTAAAGGACCTGTCACAGCAAGGTTCGCTAAGAGTCTTATTTCCGCGCGTGCCGGAAAATTCTGACCTGTTGGGTGTTACCATTAACACGGCGGGCGGAATAACTGGTGGCGACCGGTTTACGATCACGGCACATGCCGGAACGAACAGTCGGCTGACCCTGACGACGCAAGCAGCAGAACGGATTTACCGCGCCAAGGGCATTGAAGTTGGCAGACTGTCGACCGACCTGACGGTTACGAAAGGCGCGCGGCTGGATTGGTTGCCGCAGGAGACCATCCTTTTTAATCGCGCGGCCCTTCAGCGTGACCTGCACATCAAAATGGCAAGGGATTCCGTGTTTCTTGCTGTCGAACCGCTGGTCTTTGGGCGGATCACCATGGGCGAAAGCCTACGTCAAATCAGCTTCACCGATAATATACGGCTGTACCGCGACGATGAATTGATATTTGCCGACGCAACCCATCTGATCGGCGACGCTGGCGCACAGCTTGCATCACCCTTTATGGCTAATGCGGCAGGTGCCAGCGCTGCCGTTCTTTACGCCGCGCAGGACGCTGATGTGTTTTTGCCGCGCATTCGTGAACTTTTGCCAGTTACCGCGGGCGCTAGCCTGATCCGTCCCGGTGTACTGTTTGCGCGCCTGCTTGCGCCTGACAGCTATATCCTTCGCCAAAGCCTGATCCCGGTGATCGAATGCCTGCGCGGTACGACACTTCCCAAGACATGGACGTTATAAAATGCAATTGACCCCCCGTGAAAAGGACAAGCTGCTGGTCGCGATGGCTGCAGAGGTCGCCCGCAAACGCCTCTCCCGTGGCGTCAAGCTGAACTACCCCGAAGCGATAGCGCTGATTACCGACGCCGTGGTTGAGGGGGCGCGCGACGGGCGCAGCGTGTCCGAAATGATGACGGCGGGCGCGCAGGTGATTGCGCGCGACCAATGCATGGAAGGCGTGCCCGAGATGATTCTGGACGTACAGGTCGAGGCGACTTTTCCCGATGGGACCAAATTGGTCACCGTCCACCAACCGATCCGATAGGAGGCAGCGATGATCCCCGGAGAACTCTTCCCTGCCGACGGCATGATCACCTTGAACGAGATGCGCGCGCCGACATCATTGATGGTGTCCAATACCGGCGATCGTCCGATACAGGTCGGTTCGCACTATCATTTCACCGAAACCAACCCTGCTCTGGATTTCGACCGCTACGCCGCCCTTGGTAAACGGCTGGATATCCCCGCAGGGACCGCCGTGCGATTTGAACCGGGCCAGCGTCGGGTGGTGAATCTGATCCCCTTCGCGGGTGACCGGCGCATCTACGGGTTTAACCAGCACATCATGGGAGATCTTTAGATGCCCGGAAAAATCTCCCGCGCGGATTATGCCGGCATGTATGGCCCCACAACTGGTGATCGGTTGCGGCTGGCTGACACCGATCTGATTATTGAGGTCGAACGCGACCTCACCACCTATGGCGAAGAGGTGAAGTTTGGCGGGGGCAAAGTGATCCGCGATGGGATGGGGCAATCCCAAGTAACGCGGGCGGGCGGTGCCGTGGATACGGTGATCACTAATGCGCTGATCGTTGACCATTCGGGCATTTACAAGGCGGACGTGGCGCTGAAAGACGGGCGCATCCACAAGATTGGCAAGGCGGGAAACCCGGATACCCAACCGAGCGTCGACATCATCATCGGCCCGGGTACGGAAATCATCGCTGGGGAAGGGCGCATCTTGACCGCCGGTGGGTTTGACAGCCACATCCATTTCATCTGTCCACAACAAATCGAAGATGCACTGCACTCTGGTGTCACCACCATGTTCGGCGGAGGTACCGGCCCAGCACATGGCACCTTAGCGACCACCTGCACGCCCGGCCCGTGGCATATCGGGCGCATGCTGCAATCGCTCGATGCATTCCCGATGAACTTCGGACTGTCGGGCAAAGGCAATGCAAGCCGTCCGGAGGCGCTAGTGGAAATGGTCGAGGGTGGCGCTTGTTCCCTGAAACTTCACGAGGATTGGGGCACAACGCCCGCCGCCATCGATTGTTGTCTTAGCGTCGCGGACGATATGGACGTGCAGGTGATGATCCACACGGACACGTTGAACGAATCCGGCTTTGTCGAACATACCCTTAAGGCAATGAAGGGCCGCACGATCCACGCCTTTCACACCGAAGGTGCAGGCGGTGGCCACGCCCCGGACATCATCAAAATCTGCGGCGAAGAACACGTGCTGCCCTCTTCGACCAACCCCACACGGCCGTTTACGGTAAACACGGTCGAAGAACACCTCGACATGCTGATGGTCTGTCACCATCTCGACAAATCCATCCCCGAAGATGTAGCCTTTGCCGAGTCCCGCATCCGTCGCGAAACCATCGCGGCTGAGGATATCCTGCATGATATGGGCGCATTCTCGATCATCGCCTCGGACAGTCAAGCCATGGGCCGGGTGGGTGAGGTGTTGATCCGCACTTGGCAGACTGCCGACAAGATGAAAAAACAACGCGGGCGACTGGTCGAAGAAACTGGCGAGAACGATAATTTCCGCGTGCGGCGTTACATTGCGAAATATACGATCAATCCGGCGATTGCGCAGGGCGTTTCAGGAGAGATTGGCAGCATCGAGGAAGGGAAACGCGCTGACCTCGTCCTATGGAACCCCGCCTTTTTTGGCGTCAAACCAGAAATGGTTTTAATGGCAGGCACGATTGTTTGCTCGCAAATGGGCGACCCGAACGCCTCTATCCCGACCCCGCAGCCGGTGTATTCGCGTCCAATGTTCGGGGCTTTTGGCCGCTCGGTCGAGCAGTCTGCCGTGCTGTTTGTGTCGAATGCCGCGCATGCAAAAGGGATCGGCGAAACGCTCGGGTTGAACAAGCAGACAGTCGCCGTGCAAAACACCCGCAACATCGGCAAATCAGACCTTTTACTGAACGGCGCAACGCCGAAAATTGACGTCGACCCTGAAACCTACGAAGTCCGCGCTGATGGCGAGCTTCTGACCTGCGAACCCGCCGATACTCTGCCGATGGCACAACGGTATTTTTTGTTCTGATGGCACATTATCACTGTCAAATTATCCGCCGAATTGGCGATTGGTCTAACAGTCTTGAACAGTGCGTGCTGACTTATGACGAACGGTTTTTACGCCGCAAGGTCATTCAAACCGCGCATGATAAAGACCTGCTTGTCGATCTAGCGCAAACGACGTCGCTTGATCATGGCGATGCGTTTGAGCTGACAAACGGGAGGTTTATCGAGATCATGGCCGCCGAAGAAGACTTGCTTGAAGTCACCGGTGATGATCTGCCGCGTATTGCTTGGCATATCGGCAATCGGCACACTCCGTGCCAGATTGAGTCCAATCGGCTGCTTATTCAACGGAATCATGTGCTCAGCGATATGCTGCTGATAATTGGCGCTGGCGTGCGCGAAGTGGTCGAGCCGTTCACGCCAGAAGGCGGCGCCTATGGTCACGGGCGCACGCATGCACATGCACACTGATGATATGACTCAGAACGCGCTTCTCACGCTTGCGCAGTGGTTTTCGCCCAGCTTTCCTATCGGCGCGTTCAGCTATAGTCATGGTTTGGAATGGTTTGTTCAGGCGGGAGATGTTCGCGACGTGAACAGCTTTCAAGTGTGGCTTTGCGACGTGCTGCAATATGGCGCCGGACGCAATGACGCTATTCTTCTGGCAGAAGCTTATCGGGCGGTGTCCGTCGCTCGGCTGTCCGAGATCGATGCACTGGCAGGTGCGCTGTCCCCGTCTGCCGAACGCCTGCTGGAAACCGTCGGCCAGGGGGGGGCATTCGCCCGAACCGCATCCGATATTTGGGGTTTGGATCTGGCCGATCTGACGCTGCCTGTTGCTGTTGGCGCAGCAGCCAAAGCACTGGACATTCCGATTGATCCGACGGCGCGGCTGTTTGTTCAGGCGTTTGCCGGAAATCTGACGTCTGCCGCGATCCGTCTGGTTCCGCTTGGCCAAACTGAAGGGCAAAAGTGCCTCGCCAATCTATCTGAATGCATCAACCTGACTGCGACAGAAGCGTTGACCCAGACAATTGACGACCTTGGGTCCGCGACTTTTCTCATCGACATCGCGTCAATGCGCCATGAAACACAATATTCAAGGATGTTTCGATCATGACCTCGAACAACGGCCCCTTGCGGGTTGGCATTGGCGGCCCGGTCGGCGCCGGAAAGACAACGCTGACCGCCGCACTTTGCCGCCAAATGCGCGCGCACTATTCGATCGGCGCCATCACGAATGACATTTACACGCGCGAAGATGCTGATGCCTTGCTACGCATGCAGGCCTTGCCTCAGGACAGGATCATAGGCGTCGAGACCGGCGGCTGCCCGCACACTGCAATCCGCGAAGATGCTTCGATCAATCTGGCAGCGATCGTCGAGATGAACCAGAGGCACCCCGACCTTGACCTGGTGTTCATCGAGTCCGGCGGCGATAACCTGTCTGCTACGTTCAGCCCGGAATTGGCCGACCTCACCCTGTATGTGATCGACGTCGCCGCCGGCGAGGAAATTCCGCGCAAAGGCGGGCCGGCGATCACCAAATCGGACCTTTTAATTATCAACAAGACCGATCTGGCGCCGCATGTCGGCGCATCCCTTGACGTCATGCAACGCGACAGCCTGAAAATGCGCGGGTCACGCCCGTTTGTTTTCACCTGCTTGCGCGCAGATGAAGGCGTTCAGCCAATCATTCGGTACATCTTGGACAAAGGTGGAATGCAGGAGACGGTAACGAACAAAATTGAACACTTTCAAACGGGAGTCTGAGCTTAACAACACGGATACCACGCTAGCCCATGAATTGATTGCGAATTTAAAGCTAGCGGCTTTTTTGACGAAGGCGGCTAGTCGGTCTTCTGGGCTAAATGTTTGCCATGCGTCTATTCTGTGGGGAAACTTCAATTTCTGGCCTGATCAGTGAGTTTTTTCTCCATACAAGCTGATCGGTTAGTTTTGGCGAGGGGGGTAGAGGCAGTGCGCGACCTGGAGTGTGCAGCGATGCAACAATCTGCGGATGCCTTCATGGAAATCGATTGTGCGGGCGCAGCATTTTCCATTATTGTTAGCGCTATCGGAGATTCCGATGCGACAACGTTATAGGACATTGCCATGACCCAACCCAACATCGACGACGCTCAAATCCGCGAAACCGCCTATCTGTTCTGGCTTGACGAAGGCCAACCCCAAGGGCGCGATCAGGACCATTGGCTGAAAGCCATCAATGTGCTGACCCCTGCCCAGACCAAGGCGAAACTGGCCCGCAAGGCCCCGGCCAAAAAGCGTGCCGCAACGGTCAAGGCCCCACCGAAGACTGCGGCGGCGAAAAAGCCGCGCGCATCGAAATCCACATCATAAAATAGGGCAACCGAATTAGACGCAGGAGCGAGCCGGATTAGTTTCTGATGTTTTAGAATGCATCGGCTTCAGGAACAGTCCCGAGCCTTGCTATAAAAGTCGGGACTCCGACCTCACCAGAGTTTGGGTCTTCGGTAACCATATATGCGTCAGCACCGATGCAATCCTCGGAACGGCATTCCCGATCTGCTCGTTCTTGCGCTTGTGAAGCCGTAGAACATTGGAATTGCCTACCAATCTGCAAGCTGGCCTGCTTGGCGCGCCCTATCTGCTTTTCAACGTATGTTTGGCAGATATAGTGCACCTTTGGGATGGTTCCGTTTGATTTTGTCATGGCTGCTTCCTCCGCTGATCTTTAGAACAAAATAGGAACAAATAGCGAGATTGGCAAGACGCCTCAGTGCGGCTTGAGAGTTTGCATAGCTGCGGCATTTGACCAGTGCGGTAGTCCGTCAGTAGGAAAAGATCAGTCTCTAATTACATTGATCTTATAGAAAAATCTTCACACATCTTCGCGGTTTTTATACTGCCGAGCGCTCGGTACTGACCTATTGCTGCGGCCTGTAATTCACCTGAATGGCAGGCTGCAGTCCTAGGGTCCAGACCCATTAATCGGCTTGAGGCTGTCATGCCTGCATGATTCAAGCTCCCCAAACTGAGGGGTGATCATGAGCAATCTTTACTGGCTGACCGAAGATCAGATGGCGCGGCTCCGGCCGTATTTTCCGAAGAGCCATGGTGTCCCACGTGTTGATGATCGGCGTGTGCTCAGTGGTATTATTTTCATCAATCGCAATGGGTTGCGGTGGTGTGATGCACCCAAGGAGTATGGTCCTCCCAAGACGCTTTATAACCGCTGGAAACGGTGGAGCGACATGGGGGTGTTCGCGAGGATCATGACGGGACTGGCTGCTGAGGCACCCGACCACAAGACGATCTCAATCGACGCGACATACCTCAAAGCACATCGCACGGCATCGAGCCTGGGGCTAAAAAAAGGGGGCGTGGACGTCTAATCGGGAGGACAAAAGGCGGTATGAACACGAAGTTGCATGCCGTCACCGATACGATTGGACGGCCGATCCGGTTCTTCATGACCGCAGGGCAGGTCAGCGATTACACTGGGGCCAGAGCCCTGGTGAATAGCCTCCCAGCCGCCGACTGGTTATTGGGAGACCGAGGGTATGACGCGGATTGGTTCCGTGAGGCCCTTGTGGATAAGGGAATAACGCCCTGCATCCCAGGACGAAAGTCGCGCGCCAAGCCAATCAAATACGACAAGCGCCGCTACAAACGACGAAACCGGATCGAGATAATGTTCGGTCGCCTGAAAGACTGGCGACGGATCGCCACCCGATACGACCGATGCCCAAAGGTATTCCTGTCTGC
>RCNE010000215.1_pt1 | contig 30167 bp, 26 predicted proteins | sample 2041361 | NCBI WGS metagenome assembly RCNE01 (sample SAMN09708229, study PRJNA481090) | Marine sediment metagenome, whole genome shotgun sequencing project. | reverse complement strand
GTAATTTGCTGCATACTTCTAGACGGAACACCAATTACTACCGCTATATAAACAGCTACGCCATAATACGCTACATTTTCAATGTCAATTAACTGGTTGAGCATCACCTTATCAACTTCTAACAGAACAACAGCCGCAGAACCGCCAATGATAATTAAAAACGTATAGCTAAGAATGCTTTTAACGTTTTCTGGCCAATTAAAATTGAGCTTTGGCATACGCAGCTTATAGGCATAAATTTTCATGAAAACCATGCGAACAACATACAAGCCCACCAATCCCTTTAAGAAAAAATCTACTGAAATGGTATTCCTAAAAACGAGTATCAGTAATACCATGGTACCTGCTCTGACAAAAACCTCTTTCATAAAATTACCAAAGACTGACTTCATTTGTACTCTCGCCCAAGCATAAAATATCTCAAAGTACGCCATGGCAACCCCAATGATAAATATGTGCCAGACATATCCTTTAACAATGGCATTTTCTTTCCCTAAAAAATCACCAATTAAGTCATTGGCTAAATATGCAAAACCTAAAAGTGGCAGTATCAATACAAAGGGCAGCAAAAGCATGAGTGTCAAAAAGCTATCCGTATTTTCATGCTTTGCAAAAGAGCTATAAAATTTGACCAAAGTATTCGGAACTCCGAAAGCTAATATGGGCATTAAAATAGTAGATGCCGCTAAAATGACGCCTACCAAGCCAAAGTACTCTGGCGTCAGAAATTTGGTGAATAAGAACAGGTAATTTATGGCCCCAATCGCGAAACCCAAATAGGTGATTAGGGTATTGTTTAGTGATTGTTTGAGTACGATGCCCATTACAAATGTTTAGCCAATTTTCGCGTTAATTCTCTTCGACTATATTGTTCCACATTCGTAGAATTTACAACTAGATTAGCACTTTGATAACGCTCAAACCATTCCAAAATTAACGTTTTTAAGGCTAATCGGTCTTCATAGTTAAAAACCTGACCTGATTGTGTCTCCTGAATAATTCTTGAAACCTCCCAGTTTTTTGGCCCGACTCCTAGAATGGGTCGTTGGGCAGCCATATATTCAAATAATTTTCCAGGAATAATACCTTCCGTTTCATGGGAGTTGATTTCAACCAAAAGCAACACCTGCGCTTGTTGTTGAAATTTTAGTGCGTCACTATGCGAAAGGTAATCGATCTGTTTGATATATGGCTGTAACCCGTGTCCAAACATATTATCCAAAACATCTTCACTCACAACTCCTACTAATTGAAGTTCAAAAGCATCTCGAAATTGCTTATTATCATGGGCTATTTCTGCTAAAACCTGCCATAGATTACTAGGGTTTCTACCGGAAAGCAGCGATCCAATATGCGAAATGCTAAACTTTTTATCCAAAGTCGTATCACCCTTATAATCAACATCGTAACCGTTCGTAATTACAGTTATAGGTTGCTTTGTAAGTCCTGCAAATTCTTTCTTCGTGGTTTCGCTGGTTACAATAATAGTATCTGCCTCATGAAGCACCTGATTCTCAAGTAGTTTATGTTTGTTTTGAGAGGAACTGGTTAATTTTAGCTTTTTGTGATACCCAATAGATGTCCATGGATCTCTAAAGTCAGCCAACCATCGCAACTGGTACTTTTGTTTTAATTGCTGACCAATTAAATGAACACTATGCGGTGGACCTGTAGTTATAATCGTATCGATACCTTGCTCTGTTATAACTTTTGAAAGAAATTTAGCAGAAGGTTTTACCCAGTATTTACGAGCATCGGGAATAAAGAGATTACCCCGAACCCAAAGCATCAGTTTTTCTAAACTAGATTGGTTTTTGGTATGGATAATACCGGAACTGATACGTTTCGTCTTTTTTCTAGATAACAAACCTGCCCAGCCATAGGGCTCAAAAATAGGATGTTTAAGTATGGTAATACCTTCGGGGATTTCACTCACCAGAGATGCATCTTGAATAGGATACGTAGGGTTTTCAGGAACGTAAACTACAGGTTCAATATCAAAATCACGAAGATATTTAACAAACTTTAGCCAGCGTTGAACACCGGGCCCACCAGCTGGCGGCCAATAATAGGTGATGACCAACACTTTTTGCATTAGGCTTCTGGTTTTTCTTCTCGTTTAGATTTCCAAAATGTAAATCCGATACCACCGAGAACAATTAATCCCAATAGAATGGAACTTGCCAAGGTTATTTTGCTCCCTGTTTCTACTACTTCAGGTTCGAACTTGAATTCTATGGTGTGTTTTCCTTCGGGTACTTTTAAAGCACGTAGCACATAATTTACTTTAAAATGATCCGTAGGTTTTCCATCGATATAGGCATTCCATCCATGGGCATAATACATTTCAGAAAATACGGCGACTCCAGCAAAAGCATTCGCTGATTGGTATGTAAGATGATTGGGTTTGTAGTCTGTCAATGCAATAGTCGATATGGAGTCCGTACGGAAAGCAAACCGATTAATATTTGAAAATTCGGCAGTATTTACCACCGCTGCATTTTGGGTTTGTAAACCTTCTAGAGCACTAATTTCTTCATCTGATGAACTTACTTTTCTCAATTCTTGAATAAACCATACATTACCATTCGCATCAGGGTTTAGCGCTGGATACTTTCTACCTTCTTCGTCTTGCTGAACTACATACTTTACGTTCAACATATTCAAAACTGACATATTACCTTTTGCCATTTGATAGGTAAACAAATCTTGTATACCAGCGGGTTTCGCCGCATGATAGCCACTTAAGGACTGGTGAAAATATGCTGTTCGGGCACCGCTCAAACCTTCAGACTGGTCAAAAACTCTGTAAATTCCTTTGTCTTTCTTAATCTCTTTATCTAAAGCTGTTTCTTTGAAAGGCTGATTCATACTGCGTTTAGAGACAAAATTATCTTTATTTACATAGCGAAGATCAACACCAACCAAATCAAAAACGATTAATACACCTAAAGCAATAATAACAATATTTTGTTTCAGTTTATCCTTCAAATAAAACCAAATCACCCCAGCCGAAAACAACACTAAAAGAATAGAACGAAACAGATCGTTATTATAGACCATCTTACGATCGGCTTTCAACATATCTGGCAGCTCTTCCATGCCTCCAGCTCCACCCAATCGCCCATCACTAGGTGATGTAAAATCAAACATTCCTTTAGCTGCAAACAAAATAACACCTAATCCTATGGCAATTCCTCCAGCAATTTTAAGTGCTTTCAACTTTTCTTTCTTGTCAATAGTTGCGTCAAAAACTGCAACTAAAGCCAAAATAGCAAGTACAGGCGCACACAATTCTAATATCACTTGAATCGAAGAAACCGCGCGAAACTTGTCATATAGCGGAAAATAATCAATCATAAAATCAGTCAAAAGACTAAAATTCTTTCCCCATGACAGGGTTAAAGACATCAAAACTCCCCCCAAAAGCCACCATTTGGCTTTCTTTCGAACCAGAATCAATCCCAAAATAAATAGGAAAAAGATAATAGCCCCAATATACGCGGGACCTGAGGTACTGGGTTGGTCTCCCCAGTATAAAGGTAAGCCACTTGTAAACTCAGCTGCTCTATTTCTTGGCACGCCTTTCTCAACGAGATAATCATAGGTATTAGAGTCTTTACCTAAATTTTCTTGTGTTGCACCACCAAAAAGGCGAGGTACAAAAAGGTTCAATGATTCTGTAATACCATAACTCCAATGGGTTATATACTCTTTATCTAGCCCAGTAGATTTTTCTTTAGGGCTTCCATCAGGGTTTATGGTTAACTTAGAAGGACCACGAGTACTCCAATCCGCATATTCTTTGGTTGCCAAAAGTCCGGTCGCATTTGCAGCGATACCAATAGTGACGGCTACCAATAATATTCCAACAGATATAAAGAAGTGCTTTAAGTATTTCTTTCGAATGGCATCTACCAAATAAACGACGCCTAAAATCAACACCAATAACATAAAATAATAGGTCATTTGGTAGTGATTTGCTCGTATTTCTAATGCCATGGCAATAGCAGTTAGTACAAATCCCCAGAGATACTTTTTACGAAAAACCAAAATAATTCCGCCTAAGACCATAGGTAAATATCCCATTGCATGCGCCTTTGCGTTGTGACCCGCACCAAAAATGATAATTAAGTAGGTCGAAAAACCAAAAGCTAGAGCGCCGATAATCGCTAGACGATAATCGACTTTCATACAACACAACAAAATATAAAACCCAATGAAGTATAGAAAAAGGTAATCTGCAGGTCGAGGAAGAAAACGAATGACGTTATCTAACTTTTTTACGTAATCATGTGGATAATAGGCCCCAAGCTGATACGTTGGCATGCCGCCAAAAGCGCTGTTGGTCCAATACGGTTCTTGGCCGTCGTTCTTCTTTCTAAAGTCATTTTGTTCTTTGGCCATGCCAACGAACTGCTTAATATCGTGTTGGCTAATTACCTTACCCTGCAAAACAGGGCTAAAATATGCCAAAGAAGCAATGACAAAAAAAACGGCAACAAAAAAGTGAATGAAAAATGCTTTTAAACGGGTGCGCATGAGTGCTATTAGTAGTTGATACTGCTAAAATACTCAATCAATTTCCTCAAAGTCAATATAATCACCAACTTTTTCTGAAGTATTAGTTTTTCTAGAAGGTTTTTTATCAATGATTACATCCCCTACTTGTTCTTCTTTTGGTGGGTTTTGCTGAGCGAAGTCTCCGAACTTTTCTTTGAAATGAGCTTCTGTTTTTTTTGCGGCGTAGTTAATTATTTTAGGTGCAAACAGTTTTGCTAGCATCTTAAATAAATAATAGACCAGAACGATTATTAGAATTGTCTTTAAAAAAGCCATATTAATTTCTTGTATACATATCAAAAATACAATTCTCACGTTGTAATAAAAGGACGAAAGTCTTAAAATAATAATAAAACCGACGTAAAAAGGTACGAAATACGATTTACGAGGTACAAATTCGAACATTGCTCAATTTTTAGATTAGAAGCATTACTGAGTATTGATAAATTTTAAATGAAACCAATTTGGTAATGAAATACACATCTCTCCTACTTTTTCTAGCACTACCCTTTTTGGGGCTTTCACAATATACCGATGTCATCAACTCCAATCGACCTGGGCTTTCTGTAAGTGCATACGCGGTAGGTAGAAATGTAATTCAGTTAGAAGCTGGGCTTCGTTATGAACAAAGTGACCACTCGCTACTAAACACACAAGCCAACCTTTGGGGTACAGATATTTCATTGCGCTACGGTTTGCTTTTTGAAGCGTTAGAAATTAATTATGAAGGTACTTTTCAGAATCAAAAGACTACGTTTTTTAATTCGGGTTTAGAAGATTCTTTTTGGAACTTTTCAAGAAATAGATTAGGCTTGAAATTTTTAGTGTACGACCGCTACAAAGACCCAGAGCGTAACAAGCCAAACATTCGAAGCTGGCGTGCTAATAATGTATTTCAATTGAAAAACTTGATTCCGTCAGTATCTGTTTATGGGGGTGCTACCTTTAATTTGGGAGAAAATCCCTTTTATATAGGAGATCCTGCCGTTTCTTATCGCGGAATGATTGCTACTCAAAGTAGGCTAACACCTCGCTTTGTGCTTATTACCAATTTTGCCTATGATAGAATATCAACAGATTTTCCTGAACTAAGTTATTTGGTTTCCTTGTCGCACGCATTTAGAAATCCGAAATGGAGCACTTTTGTTGAAAACCAAGGCATTAAAAGTGACCGTTACTCCGATGTTTTGATACGCGCGGGTGTAGCACATTTACTGAAAGAAAATTTACAAGTTGATATGAATATGGGGGCTAGTTTCAAAAATACGCCATCGCGTGTTTTCGTATCTGTTGGTATGTCATATCGCTTTGATATGCATCAAGACAAGGAGATTCCTATTGAAGATCAAGAGGCAGGAGAAAATGGCGGAGCTATCAAGAAAAACGCCATGAAAAAGAAGAAAAAGGAAAAGAAAGTTGAAAAAAACACAGGTTCTGGTGCTGAAGATATCGATTTAGGTCCTTCAAAAAAACAACTCCGTAAATTGAAGAAGGCAGAAAAGAAAAAGAACAAAGGCAAAAAGAACAAGAAAAAAGATGATGGGGTTATTGAGTTCTAGCATTCTTTAGATTAATCGGCCTCAGATAATCAGTAAAAAAAACAATCACAAACCATTAAACCTCAAGCCTTTTTGTACTTGTAGAATATTTATAGAGATACTACTGTTTATGGTTTTAAGGCTGTCGCATAGTTGTGGTGCAATTTATTATCAATTCATAGTTTGCTTACCTAAATTATAGATATGAAAATCTTCGAAACTATAATACATATCGCATCTTACATTGAGTTGAATTACCTAACGACCATATTCCTCTTCACCTACATAGATTAAAATACATTCCAAAAGCTTTCGACATTTTATTCTATAGATTAATATCGCTAATATTGATCTTTGAAAACATAACCTATGATCACTCTCAAAGAAGCGGTAACAAAATCAGAGTTAAAACGGTTTGTAAAATTCCCTTTTCAACTATATAAAAATTCCAAATATTGGGTGCCTCCTATCATAAATGATGAGTTAGAGAGCTTTGACAAGACTAAGAATCCAGCATTTAAAAATGCTGATGCTTGGTTTTTTCTGGCGTATAAAAATGATGCTTTAGTAGGTAGAATAGCCGTTATTATTAATAGGCTTGAAACAAATGATCAAGGAATTAAGAAAGTCCGGTTTGGTTGGTTTGATTTTGCGGATGACACTTCGGTATCAGAAGCTTTACTAGCCAAAGTAGCTGAGATAGGAACACAGCACCATCTAGAGCACATGGAAGGTCCGGTAGGTTTTTCTAATTTGGATAAGGTAGGCGTTCTAACGGAAGGTTTTGAGCACATCGGAAGCATGATCACGTGGTACAATCACCCTTATTACCAAGAACACTACGAACGTTTGGGTTTTGTGAAGGAGAAGGAGTATATGGAGAATAAGTTTCCAGCGAAGAATGCGGATCCAAAGCTGTTTACAAAATTGAATAGTTTAATCAAAAGACGTTACGGACTTCGAGAAATCAACTTTACAAAAACCAAAGAGGTGATGCCGATGGCAGACCAAATGTTTGATTTGTTCAATGAAACCTATTCGAAACTTTCGTCATTCGTTCCCATAACGGAAGTACAAAAGGCGTATTTCAAGAAAAAGTATATCAGTTTCATAAATCCTGAATACATAAAATTTATTGTTGACAAAGAAGATAAATTAGTGGCGTTTGCTATTGTTATGCCCTCCTTTTCGAAAGCGCTACAAAAAGCAAACGGAAAACTTTTCCCTTTTGGCATTTATCATTTACTGCAAGCTAAAAAAAAGAGTAAGGATGTATATTTTTACCTCGTAGGAATACACCCAGAGTACCAAAACAAAGGAGTTACCGCTATTATTTTTAATGAATACCATAAAACATTTACTGCGAAAGACATTGATATGTGCTATCGTACACCAGAACTAGAAGAAAATATAGCCATCAAACAAATGTGGAAGCATTTTGAGCCTGTGGTATATAAGCGACGACGAACTTATCGGAAAAACTTGTAACACAAAAAAAATCTCGATTTCTCGAGATTTTTCTTATTTAATTTTATTCTGTGTTTACTCCCCCATGGCAGCCGCAACAGCTGCAGAAAGTCTTTTGTATGTGCCGTTTTGCAAACGATCTCGAATTGCTGAGAAAGCATCTAAAGTAATTGCAATGTCTTCTAAAGTATGTGTCGCAGTAGGAATCAAACGTAATAAGATCAATCCTTTTGGAACTACGGGATATACGACTATGGAACAGAAAATTCCGTAATTTTCGCGAAGATCTTTCACCAGAGCCATAGCTTCGGGAATACTTCCGTTTAGGTAAACCGGTGTTACACAACTGGTTGTTGTGCCGATGTCAAAACCTCTTTCTTTTAATCCGTTTTGAAGTGCATTTACATTCTCCCAAAGCTTTTCTTTTAACTCTGGCATCGTACGAAGCATATCCAAACGTTTTAATGCGCCTTTCACATAAACCATCGGTAATGATTTGGCAAACATCTGTGAACGAAGGTTGTATTTGAGGTAATCGATAATTTCTTGATCAGCTGCTACAAAAGCTCCAATACTGGCCATGGACTTTGCAAAAGTGGCCAAATACACGTCGATATCGTCTTGAACTCCTTGCTCTTGACCCGCTCCCCCGCCTGTTTTACCTAATGTTCCAAAACCGTGAGCATCATCAACGAGCAAACGGAAATTGTATTTTTTCTTTAAAGCAACAATCTCTTTTAGTATTCCTTGTTCACCACGCATTCCGAACACTCCTTCAGAAATCACCAAAATACCCCCGCCAGTTTGCTCCGCCATTTTGGTAGCTCGCTCCAAGTTTTTTTCTAAACTTTCAACATTATTGTGTATGAACGTAAAGCGTTTGCCCATGTGCAACCGCACACCATCAATGATACAGGCGTGGCAATCGACGTCGTAAACGATAATATCATCTTTATTAACAAGAGCGTCTATAACAGACATAAAACCTTGGTATCCAAAATTCAATAAATACGCAGATTCTTTTTGTACAAAGGCTGCACATTCTTGCTCAAGTTGTTCATGAAACTCCGTATGCCCGCTCATCATACGAGCACCCATTGGGTAGGCAGCACCGTATTCTGCAGCTGCATCACCATCTACTTTTTTTATTTCTGGTAAATTTGCTAGTCCCAAGTAATCATTAATACTCCAAGTGATAACTTCTTTTCCTTGGAATTTCATACGATTGGAAATTGGCCCCTCTAACTTCGGAAAAACGAAATATCCTTCTGCTTGGGAAGCCCATTTTCCTAAAGGTCCCTTATTATCTCTAATTCTGTCAAATATGTCTCTCATCAAACTTGGTTGATTTTAAGTAGAAATCACTTCTACTTCTGCAAAAATATAGATTTTAGGCTAGAAAAAAAGGCAATGACCATATTAAGTCAATGCCATTTATTTTAAATAGTGTTGAAAATTTTATCTAATCACCTGAATTTGCTGAGTTTCTTCAATATTACTATTGTTCAAAAATCCCTGATCTTCCATCCATTGATCGCTGTATATTTTACTCATATACCTTGATCCATGATCTGGAAAAATTAGCACCACATTGTCGTCTTTATGAAAGGTACCGTCTGCATTAAGTTGTTTTGCCGCTTGCATTACTGCGCCACAGGTATAACCAGCAAAAATACCCTCTGTTTTTGATATCTCTCGAGCTGTATGTGCACTTTCTTCATCAGTAACTTTCACAAACTCGTCAATAACCTCAAAATCTGTAGCACCAGGAATTAGATTTTTACCTAATCCTTCTATTCTATACGGATAAATCTCATTGGTATCTAACTCACCGGTTTCATGATATTTTTTCAAAACAGAACCGAAGGCATCAACACCGATAACTTTAACATCAGGATTTTGTTCTTTTAGAAAGCGAGCTGTTCCTGAAATTGTTCCTCCCGTACCGCTACAAGCTAGCAGATGTGTAATATTACCGTTAGTTTGTTCCCATATCTCAGGACCGGTAGTTTTATAGTGAGCTTCCATATTCAATTCATTGAAATACTGATTGATATAGATGGAACCTTTTGTTTCTTCGTGCAATCTCTTTGCAACTTGATAGTAAGACCTCGGATCGTCTGCACTCACATGAGCTGGACAAACATAAACCTTAGCTCCCATGGAACGAAGCATATCAATTTTATCTTTTGATGACTTCGAGCTTACGGCCAAAATACAATCATAGCCTTTGATAATACTAACCATAGCGATGCTAAAACCAGTATTGCCAGAAGTAGTTTCGATAATGGTATTTCCCTTAGTTAAAATACCTTTTCTTTCAGCTTCTTCAATAATATGTGCCGCAATACGATCTTTAGAAGAATGGCCAGGATTAAAGGCTTCTACTTTTGCATAAAAATTACCCGTAAAATTGGAGGTTATTTTATTCAACTTGACAAGGGGGGTATTTCCTATTAATTCTAGGATGTTATTGCAAGCGTTTATTTTGTCTTTCATAAAGGCGTAAACTTTGTACATAACCAAAACGATAGTAATGTACAATTCGGGTACAAAATTACTAAAATTTTTAAACTACTCTATTTTACCTTCCAAATCTAGCAAGAAGGCATATTCCTTGGCTACTTCTTTTAAGGACTCAAAACGACCAGAAGAGCCGCCATGACCTGCATCCATATTAATATCAAACAATAATAAATTATCATCGGTCTTCACCTCACGAAGCTTTGCTACCCATTTGGCAGGCTCAAAATACTGCACCTGAGAATCGTGAAGACCAGTAGTCACCAATATATTCGGATATGCTTTGGCAGTTACATGATCATACGGAGAGTACGATTTCATATAATCGTAATATTCTTTCTCATTAGGGTTTCCCCATTCATCATACTCACCAGTCGTTAAAGGAATCGAATCGTCTAACATAGTAGTTATAACATCTACGAAAGGAACCGCTGCTACAATGCCGTTATAGAGCTCAGGAGCCATATTTATAACCGCTCCCATTAAAAGTCCGCCAGCAGATCCACCCATGGCATATAAATGCTGAGCACTTGTATAACCTTCAGTAATTAAAAACTTAGAGCAATCTACAAAATCAGTAAAGGTATTTTTCTTCTTTAACAGCTTTCCATCATCATACCATGGCCTACCTAAATACTGCCCTCCTCGAATATGAGCTATTACGTATATAAAGCCTCGATCTAACAAACTTAACCGTACCGTTGAAAAATAGGGATCAATAGTGGCTCCATAGGAGCCATAAGCATATTGCAAAATTGGTGCATGACCATCTAATTGGGTGTTTTTGTGATAAACTACTGACATTGGTACTTTCACACCATCACGAGCAGTTGCCCAAACGCGTTTCTCACGATAATTTTCTTTTGCAAATTTTCCTCCTAAAACTTCTTGTTCTTTTTTAACTTCTTTTGCCTTGGTAGTCATGTTAAAATCAATTACCGAACTTGGCGTGGTCATCGAATTATAAGTATATCTTATTACTTCGGTATCAAAATCAGGGTTTCTACTAACATTAGCGGTATACGTCTCATTATCAAAAGGAAGGTAGTAACTATCAGAACCATCCCATCGGACTATTTTTATTTCGTTGAGTCCGTTTTTACGTTCTGCAAGTACGTAATAGTTCTTAAAAATATCCATACCTTCTAACAAAACGTCAGCACGATGTGGAATAAATTCTTTCCAGTTTTCTGAATAAGTATTATCCTCAGCTACTTTCATCAATTTAAAATTGGTAGCATCATCTTTATTGGTCAACACATAAAAATGATCACGATAATGCGCAACTCCATATTCTAAGCCCCTTGTTCGTGGTGTAAAAACCTCGAATTCCCCGTCTGGGTCATTGGCTTTTAGGGTGCGAATCTCTGTGGTAAGCGTACTATAAGAACCAATTATAATATATTTTTTTGATTTTGACTTGTAAACGTAGGCGCTATACGTTTCATCTTCTTCATTAAATACCAAAACATCATCAGTTGCTCCTAACTTATGCTTGAATATTTTATCTGATCGAAGGGTTACATCATCTTGCTTGCTGTAAAAAATAGTTTTGTTATCATCTGCCCAAACAGAATTACCAGCAGTATTATCAATCTTATCTGCCAATAGTTCACCTGTTCTAAGGTTTTTGATTTTTAGCGTATATTTTCTTCTTGATACCGTATCTACAGCAAATGCTGCCATGGTATTATCAGGACTTATAGAAAAACTAGACAGATTAAAAAATTCATGTCCTTCAGCTAGAATATTACAATCGAAGATTAGCTCTTCTGGCGCCTCTAGACTTTCCTTTTTTCTGGAGTAAACAGGGTATTCTTTTCCCTTTTCGTAACGGGTAATATACCAATACCCGTTTTGCTTATACGGCACCGAAGAATCATCTTCTTTGATTCTAGATTTCATTTCTTCAAAAAGAGAAGCCTGAAAATCTTTCGTGTGTGCTGACATCTCCGTATAGTAGGTATTTTCTTTTTCAAGATGTGAGATCACCTCTTGGTCTTCGCGATCATTCAGCCAGTAGTAATCATCTACTCTTACATCGTCATGCTTCGTTAGTTCTTTAGTAACTTTTTTAGCCACTGGAGCTTCCGATTTGATCATATCTTTTTTCTGAGTTTGGCAAGAAAGCGCAAAAGTAAGACATCCTAAAAGAACAATTTTTAATTTTACATCGGAATCGTAAATATGTGTTTATCCTAACTATTTAGTAGTTTTACATTCTATTAATAGCTAAAAGTAAATTATGTTGGGAGATATGATGGGTATGATGGGGAAACTCAAAGAGACGCAACAAAAGGTAGAAGCAACAAAAAAGAGATTAGATACTGTTACTTTGGAAGAAAGTTCACCTGAAAGATTAGTTCAGGTGGTAATAACTGCAAACCGAGTGGTTAAAAAAATTAATATTGATGATTCTCTTTTGACAGATAAAGAACAGTTAGAAGATTACCTAATACTTGCTATTAACAAGGCGATTGAGAAGGCTACGCAGGTTAATGAAACGGAATTGGCCGCTGTAGCCAAAGAAGGTATGCCTAACATTCCTGGAATGGATGGGTTATTTAAGTAAGCTGTTGAAGACATAAAACATACTAAACATTCACTAATAATCGTTAGCATTTTAGTATTTGGTAAACTGTTTGCACTATTGAAAAAAAATAAAGATGAAACACTTATTGTTATTTTTGATTTTACCTGTACTAACTTTTGCTCAGGCAGACAAAGAAGTTGTAGCTTCTAATCAATGGTTGACAAGCTATGAGACCGCAATGAGCACCGCAGAACATGCAGACAAAAATATTTTAATATATTTTACGGGAAGTGATTGGTGCCCGCCATGCAAGATGTTGAAAACCGATTTGTTCGATTCTGCAGAATTTGCTTCACTTTCTCAAAATTATGTGTTGTTGTACATAGATATACCTATGAACAAAGACCTTTTAACACCTGAACAATTAACTCACAATAAAGAATTATCGTCAAAATTAAATCAAAAAGGTTCCGTGCCTCTTATAAAAATTCTTAGTAAAAAAGGTAAGTTACTAGATAAGTATGCGGGCTATAGCATGAATGGTGACACACGTTATCATATTGAATTACTTGAAAAACATAAGTCGATTGTAAAATAATTTGCTAAGAGATATAATGGCAAAAAGGGCTTTCCGCATTGCGGAAAGCCCTTTTCTTTGGTTGGTTGGGTTTGGCTATTGTCTTAGTTGTTGATTAATCTAAATTCTGTTCTTCTGATAACAGCATGTTCTCTTTCAGTACATGAAACACCTTCTTTACATCTGTTTTTTGTCTTAGTCTCACCATATCCGTTTGCAACTAACAAACTAGAGTTTACACCTTTGCTAATTAGGTAATCAGCAACAGATCTAGCTCTTCTTTCAGAAAGTGCCTGATTATTAGTTGCCCCACCTTTAACATCAGTATGAGAAGCTAATTCAATTTTAACTCCAGGGTTTTGACCGATAACTGGCATTAATCTATTATCAATAATGGTATCGGCAATATATGTTTTTTTACAAAAAATTAAGAAAACACAAGATATATTAGATGAAACCCATCGAATAACATATTTAGTATTGAAGAAATAATTTGCTTTTACAGATCAATTAAATTTGTATCAATAAATAATTGACGTTTAGAAAATCGTATTTTTAAGGAAGTTCTAAAATCGTAGGAATGATTGAAATTAGAAAAGATGCCGCTAAAGACTATAGTTTTGTGTTAAAAGCTGAAAGCGGACATGCGCTATTAAATAGCGTAGTTTATTCAGATAAGCTAACGGCAGAAGAAGCCGTCATTTCATTGCGAACCATTAAAAAAAACCAGAACACCATTGAAAGAAAAACAAATCACAGCGGTAAATTTCTTTTTAGTCTTAAAAATAACAATGGAGAACTTATAGGCAATAGCCTGTTCTATGAATCTGAAGCAGGAATGGAAAACGGAATTAAAAACCTTTTGGCTAGAATAAACTCCTTATTTAATTCAAACCAATTATAATTTTTGTAGAATTTCTACAAACCTATTGTGCATATCATCTGTATAATCCAAGTGCGTTACAATGCGAAGTTTTCCTTGCCCCATTCCGATAATATGAATATCGTGTTGTCTAAGCTTTTCTAAAAAGCCTTCAGCGCTCATTTCAATCTCGTTAATTTCAAAAATTATAATATTAGTCTCTATAGGTTCGACTTTCTTGATATATGACAAATCTTCAAGCACCTCCCCTATTTCATTGGCTTTTTTGTGATCTTCTGACAGGCGTTCTACTTGGTAATCTAAGGCATAAGAAGCTGCTGCCGCTAAAAAACCTGCTTGACGCATTCCACCACCAAATATTTTTCGAACTCTTAGTGCATTTTGAATCGCTTGGTCACTTCCAACTAAAATAGACCCTACTGGGCAACCCAAGCCTTTGCTTAGGCAAATACTAATCGTGTCAAAAAGGTTACCATATTGTGCTGAACTTTCCTTCTTAGCCACCAATGCGTTCCATAATCTTGCTCCGTCTAAATGATACGCCAAACCATGCTTTTCGCAAATCGTTTTAATACGTTTGAGTTCCTCAAAATCCCAACAAGCGCCACCGCCTTTGTTGGTTGTATTCTCAATACAAACAAGCGATGTTAACGGACTATGATAAAAATCTGGAGGATTAATAGCAGCTTCTACCTGTTCTGCCATCATCATACCTCTATCACCATCAACAAGCTTACAAGAAACTCCACTATTAAAACTCACTCCCCCACCTTCATAATTATATACATGAGCATATTTATCACAGATCAATTGATCACCAGGGTTGGTATGCAATTTAATAGCCGTTTGATTCGCCATAGTACCTGAAGGAAAGAATAAAGCAGCTTCTTTGTTGAACATTTGAGCTACTTTTTCTTCTAAAGCATTTACTGAAGGGTCTGCCTTAAAGACATCATCACCTACTTTTGCTGACATCATAGCGTCAAGCATGCCTGGGGTTGGTTTGGTTACCGTATCGCTGATTAAGTTTATTTCCAAAGGGATAATTGGTTTTAAAATTTAAATACAAAAATCAAACACAAATATTAAAGTTTACGACTTATGTTTGAATTTAGATTTTGTATTTGATCTTTGTGTTTGTATTTGTGTTTTTTTAGTGAAAGCAATCCATACCAATGGGAGAACCATCTGGAAGTTTTGGAGTTGGAATCACTTCAAATTTATCTGGGTGTTCATAAAAATCCTTAATTCTTCTCGCCATCTCTCCTTTAATTGCATCTCCAAAAGAACCCAAGGTTTCAAGGGCTATCTTAGTCAACTTTTTGTTGGCGATACCATTTACCTGAGGATGAACATTATCATGTGCCGCCAAGTTCATTAAATGAAACAACACCCTAAAATTAATATTAGTTTGAACTTCGCTAAGATAGTCGTCTTTATGATTTTTCATAATGGTGTTTGAAATGACCTGATCTAAAACCTCTTCAAGACCAATATTCTTAGCATCCAAAGCCTTTTGTTGAATCAATCGCGAAGCTCTCTCTGGGTGCAATAAAAACCCTAAAGTCATATCAGCAGCGGTTTCAGGTGCAGAAAGTGCATCAAAAGAGACTCCGGTTTTCCCATTAATCGATTCTCTAGTTCTACCATAACCATAAGCTCTTGGTGGGAAAAGATTTAATTTTTCCTTCGGAATAGCAACGATAGCTGCATCTAAAGTTTTTAAAATACTTTTTAGTGCCTTCTCTTGCATAGCCTTATCAACTACTCGAACCGTTTCTTGTCCATCACCTTTAACAGCATAGTTATATTCTAAACCACCGATAATCTTAGCAACTGCTTCCGTTTGATATCTATGGAAGAAATATAACGGAACGAAAACATCCTCTAAAACAGAATTTGGCTCTCCTGTTCTAATATTATCTATCGAAAAGTTATTGATGGCTGTTTTCCGAACAATTAACATCGCATCTAATTCTTCACTAACATCTGTTCCGTTATCCCACAAATGAGCTAAAACATGAGCACTACCTTGCGGACGCGCATCTTGATCAGTTATAAATCGTAAGCCGTCAGTTTTTGCTTTATCTAAAATTTTATTTAATCCTTCTTTCTCATTACTTCCTGCAGAGAAAGTTTCGTAAGAATAGGCCACAGAAACCTTGTCCCAATCTCCAATGCCGGTTGCGTAGGCGTTGGAAAAATCAATTTCTCCGTTTGTAACAGAAAATTGCGGATGCGGATAATCCATCACAGAAGCCTTGTTATTGGTGCTAGCAGCATAATTGTGCGTAAAACCAAGCGTGTGACCGATTTCATGCGCCGAAAGCTGACGAATACGAGCAATCGCTAAATCTAACATCGGCTTGTAATTATCATCTCGTTCAGCAAAAGGCTTGTTCATTAAAGCTTGCGCAATTAGAAAGTCTTGGCGAATTCGAAGGCTACCTAAACTCACATGTCCTTTTAAAATCTCTCCGGTACGAGGGTCATCAATGCTACTACCATAACTCCACCCTCTCGTTGAACGATGTACCCATTGAATGACATTATATCGCACATCTAAGGGGTCAGCGTCATCTGGTAACATTTTTACTTGAAATGCATCTTTGTAACCTATGGCTTCAAAAGCTTGATTCCACCACCTGCCGCCTTCTAATAAAGCAGAGCGAACGGGTTCGGGTGTCCCGTTATCTAAAAAATAAATAATGGGCTCTACCGCCTCACTTACCGCAGCTGTCGGATCTTTCTTTTCTAACCGATGTCTTCGAATAAAACGTTTTAAAATAGATTCTTGAACTGGAGTTGCATAATCGTAGTAAACAAATGGACCTGCACCTGATCGCGGGTCAAATTCACGTTGTTTATATCCGTTATCAGGCAATTCAATAAAAGAATGGTGTTGCGCAACAGTAATCAAGTTTCTATTAGGCGTAACCGAACTAATATTTTGTCCCGTAGCTTCCCCTTTAAAAGTCAAATCCACATCAATCTCAATGTTTTTTGGAAAAGCTTTCGTACGTTCTAAAGCAAAGGCGCTTTTGGTCGTATCAAGACTATAAGTTCCTTCTTTCGCTCTTTTTAATCGAGCAGCAACGCCATGGGTATCTTGCATCAAAAAATTCGTGATATCAATGATATATTTTCCATTGGACTCGTCTTCTATTTTAAATCCGAAAAGAATTGATTTTGCAAATGCCTGTTCGACAGATTTCTTTTCTAAAGCATTGTCAGTCAAAGCTCTAAATCTCATGTTAGGCTGTACCAAAAGCAACTTACCTCCCGCCTTTTTGAAATACACAACTTGCTCATTACCAAGTTGTCCCCTATCTAAACCTATGTCATTACTTCCAATACCACTACTCAAAGAGTATACATAAAGAAATTCTTTATTCAATGCATCAACTTCCAGGTACATCTTATCCGTTTTCCCATCATATTGAAAATTAAAAAAACCCTTAAACTGCTGAAAATCTTTACTTTTTTCAGCAAATTGCGCGCTTAAAAGTGTTGTGGTTAAAACTAGTAGAAATGTAAAATGTTGATGGTATTTCATAATTAAGTACTTGCTTTAAAATTAGTCGGCACTAAATTTAGCCAAAATAGATTGTACAACAAGAGTTATACCCTATTTTTGTCAAAAAGCAATTTGCATGACAATTACTACAGACCTATACCATGGTCTTCTTGATCGCCTTGGGGCTTTAAGACGGTATCTTTGACGTTGATGCCAAACGTATTGAAATAGAAAACGAGCAAGAAAAGACGCTCGCTCCTGATTTTTGGGATAACCCTCAAGAAGCTCAAGCGCACATGAAATTCATTCAATCTAAAAAACAATGGGTTGATGATTATAATGTGGCTAAAACTTTGGTAGGAGATCTAGAAGTATTGCTTGAATTTCAACAAGAAGGTGATGTTTCTGAACAAGAAGTTGAAAAACACTACGAAAAGACTTTAAGCCATCTTGAAAAACTAGAGTTCAAAAATATGCTCTCAGAAGAGGGTGATGAACTATCAGCTGTATTGCAAATAACAGCCGGCGCAGGTGGCACCGAAAGTTGTGACTGGGCAGCTATGCTGATGCGTATGTACATGATGTGGAGTGAAAAGAATGGCTATAAAGTCAAAGAACTCAACTACCAAGAAGGTGATGTTGCAGGTATAAAAACAGTCACTCTAGAAATCGAAGGTGATTTTGGCTTCGGATGGCTTAAAGGGGAGAATGGCGTTCATCGCTTGGTTCGAATTTCTCCTTTTGATAGTAACGCCAAAAGGCATACTTCTTTTGTTTCTGTATATGTATATCCGTTAGTGGATGATAGTATTGAGGTGGATATAAACCCTGCTGATATTACAATCACTACCGCTCGATCTAGTGGTGCTGGCGGACAGAATGTGAATAAAGTAGAAACAAAGGTGCAATTGGTGCATCATCCGTCAGGAATACAAATTTCTTGTTCTGATAGCCGAAGTCAACACGACAACAGAGCTACAGCCATGAAAATGCTAAAATCACAATTGTACGAAATTGAACTTCGTAAAAAGATGGAAGCCCGACAAGAAATCGAATCCTCAAAAATGAAAATTGAATGGGGGTCTCAGATTCGCAATTATGTGATGCATCCGTACAAATTGGTAAAAGATGTGCGCACCGCTGAAGAAACAGGGAATGTTGATGCCGTAATGGACGGGGATATTGACCGATTTCTAAAAGCATATTTAATGGCAATGGGCCAGAAAGACGAAGAATAATAAAAAAGGCTGGATGCTAGATGTTATATGATCCATCAAACGCTCAACACCCAACATCAAACATAAAAACAATGATTAAAATATATCACAACAACCGCTGTGGAAAATCTCGTGAGGGACTCGCTTTGCTTGAGGAATCAGGCAAGGACTTCGAAGTTGTAAAATATTTAGAGAACATTCCTTCGAAAAGTGAGCTCCAAGAGCTTATAAAACTGTTAGGAATAGCTCCACTAGAATTAGTTCGAAAAAATGAAGCCATTTGGAAGGAAAAATATAAAGGGAAATCGCTTACAGACGCAGAGGTAATTACTGCTATGATTCTACACCCTAAGTTAATTGAACGGCCGATAGTTGTCAATGGTAACAAAGCCGTAATCGGAAGGCCTAAAGAGCTGATCAATAATATTTTACAATAGAACAAATCATTGATTCAGCCGTACAATACTACTCAAAGTCCCAGCCAAATTCTGATCAATATTATGCTAATTTAGTTCTATCTAATCTCCAATCAATATTTGGTACATTTGTTGTACTAATCCTTTTAACAAATATTTAACCTATCACGGTTAAACCTTCGTCTAATTTTGAAATCTATATAAAAGTCATCATTATGAAAACTCATTGCAAGTATTTAATAGTTCTTTTTATTCTTTTACTAGGCGCATCTGAAATACAAGCGCAGTATGGTTATGGCGGCGGCGGTTACGGTTATGGCGGCTATGGTGGTAGAGGTGGCTATGGTGGAAGAGGCGGATATGGTGGAAGAGGTGGTTATGGTGGAAGAGGTGGCTCTTCAATTCCTCAAGCTCAAATAGAACCTGAAGCGCCTAAGGCTAAAACAGCGGCAGAAATAGTTGATGGTGAAATGCCAGTAATTGCTGAAACTTTAGGACTAGACGAATTTGAAAAAGCAGTTTTGAGTACTACACTTAAAAAGTATGTTCAACAACGTATTGAACTAGGAATTTTAAAATTAACGCCAGACAAAATGCGTGAGGCGTATGAAAAGATTACAATCAATCAAGATGCAGAACTGAAAGCAGGGCTTCCACTTGAAAAATATGAGGCTTTTGTAAAGATGCAAAAAGATGGTGTAGCCAAAATGCAAAAAGAGCACAAGAAAGCTCAGAAAAAAAGAAAAAAGAAAAAGAAGAAATCTAAAGAATAACATGAAAAAACTCCTCTCCTTAGTATCATTTTTAGTTCTAGTTTCAACCTACGGACAAAGGACTCAAGGTGAAGGAGGACAAAGATCAAGCCCCATTATCATTACCGGTACCGTTTTAGATCAAGAAACCAACGAGCCGTTAGAATATGCAACTTTAGTGTTACAAAGTGTTAGAAACCCTGATCGGGTGACTGGCGGAATTACTGATGCTACCGGCAAATTTTCTGTAGAGACTTTTCCAGGAAAATACAATGTTAGCATTGAGTATATTACCTTTAAAACGTATTCGCTTTCTGATCAAACATTTCTTGAATCAACTGATTTAGGTGTTGTAAAACTCTCTATTGATGTAGAGCAACTAGAGGCTGTTGAAGTTGTCGGTGAACGAACTACGGTAGAATTACGATTAGACAAAAAAGTATATAATGTAGGCCAAGATCTTACAGTAAAAGGAGGATCTGTATCAGATGTACTAGATAATGTTCCATCGGTATCCGTTGATGTTGAAGGTAATATTAGTCTTAGAGGCAATGAAAGTGTACGTATTCTAATTAACGGAAAGCCTTCTGCACTTTCCGGCTTGAGTCCTGATGCGCTTCAGCAGCTTCCCGCAGAATCAATTGAAAAAGTAGAGGTTATTACCAACCCATCTGCTCGTTATGATGCTGAAGGAACTGCAGGTATTCTAAACATTATTTTAAAACAAAGCAAAACGGTTGGTCTAAATGGCTCAGTAGCTTTAAATGTAGGTAATCCGACAAGCTATGGTGGTAACGTAAGTTTAAACTTAAGAAAAGACAGATTCAATATTTTCACTAATACCTCATACCGCTATAGAAGCGGACCTGGTAATGCCTTGTTCGAGCAAGAAAATTTCAACAATGATGGTAGTACAGCAAGTTTTCAAGATGAAACTCGAGAATATGTAAGACAAAGTGATGGATTCAATACCAACATTGGATTTGAGCTATTTATTGACTCCACAAGTAGTATTACAAATTCTTTCGTATACCGTAAATCAAATGGTGATGATACTACAGATATTGATTTTGAGAATTTCGATGCTAATCGTGTGCCTACCATCCAAAGAAATCGTTTTACGAATGAACGAGAAGACGAAGAGGATATTCAATATTCAGTCAACTATCAGAAAAAATTCAATGATGATGGGCATGAGTTAAAGATGGATTATCAATTTTCAACAGGAAGTGAGCTTGAAAATTCGATAATCAACGAGGTTATACTGAATGACAATTCAAGTTTACCTACGGAGCAAACTATTAATGACGAGACCCAAAAAAATCAATTGATTCAATTGGATTATGTGCTCCCCTTCGGGAAAGAAAACCAAGCACAGTTTGAATTTGGGTATCGTGGTACTTTTAATAATTTTAATACTGACTTTGATTTTGGTATTTTGGAAAATGACGTTCTTGCGAGTGATCCTAATTTCAGCAATGAATTGAATTACAAAGAATATGTAAATGCTTTTTATTCACAATTAGGAAGCAAATTTGGCAAGTTCAATGTTCTTGGTGGACTGCGCATGGAAGCTTCAGATATTGGTATTGAATTGGTTAACACAAACGATGTTACCAATAAAAACTATACGAATTGGTTTCCTTCCATTTTTTTCGGATATGAATTTTCAGAGAAAGAACAAATTACTATTAGTTATAGTAAAAGACTACGAAGACCACGTTCGCGATTTATAAACCCATTTCCTTCGCGATCAAGTAACACCAATCTATTTCAAGGTAATCCTGACTTAGATCCCACCTATACCAACGCTTATGATTTAGGCTATTTAAAAAGATGGGATAAAATCTCGATAAATACTTCAATATACCTTAATAAGTCTAATGGCGTTTTTCAATTCATAACTCAAGAAACAGGTGACTTTGTTAGCATTGATAATCCTGATGATCCTGCAAACCCTGTAGTTGTCCCTGTTCAAGCACGAACCCCTATTAATCTAGCAACGGATAGTAGGTATGGTGGAGAACTAACCACAACTTATACTCCTAAAAGAGGCTGGCGATTAACATGGAATGTAAATGTTTTTCAACAGCAACTTAGAGGTGATTACACCTATACAAACTTTCAAAACGAGGAAATTACACAAACCTTTGACGCTGATAATTTCACGTGGTTCTCGCGGTTAAGTGCAAAATTGCCATTACCAGGGAAAATAGATTTTCAAGCAAATGCTAATTATAGAGGGCCTAGTAAAAATGCACAAAGTAAAAGCAAAGGTATATTAAGTACTAATTTAGCTTTCAGTAAAGATATCATTAAAGACAAAGCAACACTTTCGTTAAATGTTAGTGATCTATTTAATTCACGAAAACGCCGAAGCGAAACGCGCACAGATAATGTATTTACATATAGTGAGTTTCAATGGCGACAAAGACAAATCAACTTATCTTTTCTATACAGATTTAATCAGAAGAAGAATCAAAGGCAACAAGGTCAGCGCGGAGGTGGTGATGGAGATTTTGAAGAAGAAGGGTAACTTCTAGTTAGAGAAATAAGTGTAAATTTTAAATTTCTTTCAAGAAATTTATTAGAAATAAAAAAACCGTTTGAATCATCAAACGGTTTTTTAGTATTTATGCGTTTCGCGCTGCTCTTTTCTTATCACGCTTTTCTTTCAAAAGTTCTTTAATGTTTCCGAACAACCAATAGGGCACTACAAAGGTTAATAAGAAAATCATTAACCAAAAACCTATAGTTAAAATGGTTAAAAATGCTAAAAAGCCTAAATATTGGTCGAATTCGAACATGAATATCAATTTTATGATTACAAAGATACTTTGAAAAGGATAAATACTGCAAATCAAAAGTAAAAAAGTATACATTTATTTTCATCACATTAAAAAATAGGATTTCAAACCGCTAACTTTGTACAACATAAAATTACACGATATGAGCTTTAGAATAGAAAAAGATACCATGGGTAAGGTTGAAGTGCCTGCTGATAAATATTGGGGCGCACAAACAGAACGTTCTAGAAACAACTTTAAGATAGGCCCTTCAGCCTCTATGCCTTTAGATGTAGTTTATGGTTTCGCCTACTTAAAAAAGGCCGCTGCATTCACCAATTGTGAATTGGGAGTTTTAACAGAGGCCAAGCGCGATTTAATCACAGCAGTTTGCGAAGAAATTTTAGAAGGAAAACATGATGATCAATTTCCGTTAGTGATTTGGCAAACGGGTTCGGGTACACAAAGCAACATGAACGTCAATGAAGTTATTGCAAATCGCGCCCATGAAATGGCTGGTAAAGTGATCGGAGAAGGTGAAAAAACGATTCAACCTAATGACGATGTGAATAAATCACAATCTTCAAACGACACCTTTCCTACGGGAATGCATATAGCGGCGTACAAGAAGATTGTTGAAACTACTATTCCGGGAGTAACTCAACTACGAAATACGCTAGCGAATAAATCAAAAGCATTCGCAACTGTGGTAAAAATAGGTCGTACACATCTTATGGATGCTACTCCCCTAACCTTAGGTCAAGAATTTTCGGGTTATGTATCGCAACTCGATCACGGTTTAAAAGCTCTAAAAAACACCTTAGATCACCTGAGTGAGCTCGCACTTGGAGGAACCGCCGTTGGAACCGGACTCAACACTCCGACTGGTTATGATGTTTTGGTGGCTAAGTATATCGCTGAATTCACAGGCTTGCCCTTTATAACAGCTGAGAACAAGTTTGAAGCTTTGGCGGCACATGATGCTATAGTTGAGAGTCACGGAGCTTTAAAACAGCTTGCTGTATCGTTAAATAAAATAGCTAATGATATTCGCATGATGGCATCAGGTCCTCGCTCAGGAATTGGAGAAATTAATATTCCAGCAAATGAACCTGGTAGTTCAATAATGCCTGGCAAAGTGAACCCAACCCAATGCGAGGCATTAACAATGGTATGCGCCCAAGTAATGGGCAATGATGTTGCTATAAGTGTTGGCGGAACACAAGGACACTATGAACTCAATGTTTTCAAACCCATGATGGCTGCCAATATTTTACAATCGGCAGAATTGATTGGTGATGCCTGTACCAGCTTTGATTTGAATTGTGCTGCTGGCATAGAACCCAATCATGACGTAATTAAAGAATTATTAAACAATTCGTTAATGTTGGTAACGGCATTAAATACGAAAATAGGCTACTACAAAGCCGCTGAAATTGCGAATACAGCTCATAAAAATGGAACCACTTTAAAAACAGAAGCGGTTAACTTAGGCTATGTTACTGCTGAAGAATATGATGCATGGGTAAAACCAGAAAATATGGTGGGCAGTTTGAAGTGAAATCGCCTAAAATAAAAAGTATAAAAAAAGGGTTAATCATTACAGATTAACCCTTTTTTATTAATGGATAGTGTTTTTATTTCAAAGTGAACTTTGAAGTTCCCAATAATTTCAATCCGTCATCATATACATTTACCATGTAGTTTCCTTTTTGGAAATCTCCAGCTGGCTTATTGATATAATCACAAACATCTAGGTTCTTGTTTTCATAGTAGAAGTTAGTTCCTTTACTATAAGTAACAGAAGCACCAGAATCGTTAGTCTTAGAATAGCTTTCACCCAAAACATTACCTTGAGGATCAAGAACCTCTAAAAAGAACTCTCTATCACCAGCCTGAGCGATTATGTTTTTAGCAACTGTAAAACAGATTTTAAATTTATCAGTAGAACGAGCTCTAGAAGTAGAAACTAATTTTCCACTATTACGTTCTTTTACAGCGTCAACATTGAAAACAGTAATACCAAGCGCAGATCCTTTTTCAACAACATCAGCCAATTGTGTGTTCTGAACAACTAAAGAATCATTAAAAACAGTTTGCTTCTCTAACTCCGTATACGTAGAATCACGTTGCATAGCAATGAAAGTGTTTGAAGTCGTTAAGGAATCAACTTGCTTCAATAATTGCTCTCTTTCTGCTTTCAATACTCCAACTTGTCTTCTATATCTAGACAATGAAGAAATATCAGCTTTCATTGTTTTAACAGAATCAAGATACTTTGCAATATTATCTCGGGCCGAAACCAATTCTTCGTTTGTTGCATTGCTTTCTAAAATAGCTTTGTCATATTCAGACTTTAAACTATTCAAATCAGCCATTACATACTCTTTTTCCTCAATGAGTTTAGCTTCATTACTTTTCTTCTCTTGGTACAGCGTATACGTGTAGATAGCAATACCAATAAGCAGTACTCCAAGCAAAGCTGCTAGTACCTTTAATCCATTGTTATTTTTTGTTTCAGTCATAATGTAAAAAATTAGTTCCCTTGTTAAATTTTAAAAAGTGTTTGTTTGTATCAATGCTATATACGGTTCGATTTTCGATTTAGATTTTTTAGATAAAAAAAATCTAAAAGCTTTCAGCCCTAATCCGTCGAAAGCACTAACTTTATAGATGAAACGAGCAATTTTTAGAAAAGCATGTCAGTCAAAATAATTCCCTTTGCATCTCAATATGCCACCCATTTTAAGGATTTAAATATCGCCTGGCTAGAAAAATACTTCTATGTGGAGCCAAAAGATGAAGAATTGCTAAGCGACTGTGAAAGCTCCATAATAGCCATAGGAGGATATATTTTTATGGCCATTTATGATAATGAAATCGTTGGATGTTTTTCTTTTATTCCGTTTGGGAAAGACCATTACGAGTTGGGAAAAATGGCTGTAGACCCTAGTTACCACGGCTTAAAAATAGGACAGCGATTACTAACTTTCGCTATTGATTTCGCACAAAAGAATAACTGGCATGCGATTACCTTATATTCAAGCACTAAGCTGCCAGCCGCTTTACATATTTATAGGAAGTTCGGATTTAAAGAAATTCAACTCGAAAAGGAGCTACCTTATGCTCGAAGTGATATTAAAATGGAACTTGTTATAGGTCGATAAAAAATTAAAACACATTGTATTATGAAAAGAATAGCCCTTGTACTAGTAACATGTATACTGTTAACCGGATGCAAAGAACAAAATAATAAGAAACCATTACTAGATTCTGATATTAACTATACGGAAAGTACTCTTGCAGTATCTAATAAACACCAAAATTCAGAAATAAAAATCACTCCAATAGAACATGCAACTGCAGTTTTAGAGTGGAATGATATTACTATATATATTGACCCTGTTGGTGGCGCAGAGGCTTTTGAAGGTCAAAAATTACCTGACCTTATACTAATTACTGATATCCACGGTGATCATTTTAGTTTGGAAACCTTAGAAGCTTTGAACACCAAAAAGGCTAAGATCGTAGTTCCGCAGGCCGTTGCAGATAAGCTACCAGAAAATTTCACTCCAATACTAGATGTTTTGGATAATGGCGACTCAAAAGAGCGATATGGGATTACAGTTGAAGCTATCCCCATGTACAACTTACGCGAAGAAGCTTTGAAATTTCATGAAAAGGGCCGCGGTAACGGATATATTTTGAATATTGGTAAGCAGCGACTCTATTTTTCAGGAGATACCGAAGACATTCCTGAAATGCGAGCACTTCAAAACATTGACAAAGCCTTCATTTGCATGAATCTACCCTATACAATGACGCCTGAAAGCGCAGCGGATGCAGTTCTAGAATTCAAACCCAAGCAAGTATATCCGTATCATTATAGAGGAAGACCTGATGTAAGTGATGTGGCTAAATTTAAAGCTTTGGTCAATGCTGGCAATTCTGATGTTGAGGTCGTACAATTAGATTGGTACTCCAATGATGCGTATTAATAGTTAGTAAAAAGTACGAAGTACAAAGTGATTCGTGAGTATTGGTTATTAAAGTGCCATTTCGGAATTGCCTAGCATAATTTTAATATTACCAAACAAGATAAATAAAAAAAGCTCTCAAGAAATTCTTGAGAGCTTTTGACTATTTACTGAGTACTTTTTACTTTTTCATTACCGAATCAACTTCTTGTACTTAATACGTTTCGGAATCAAATCACCACCCAAGCGCTTCTTCTTATTTTCTTCGTAATCAGAGAAAGAACCTTCAAAGAAATAAACCTGCGAATCGCCTTCAAAAGCTAAGATGTGCGTGCAAACTCTATCTAAAAACCATCTGTCGTGTGAAATCACTACTGCACAACCTGCGAAATTTTCCAAGCCTTCTTCTAAAGCACGTAAGGTATTGACATCTAAATCATTAGTAGGCTCATCTAAAAGCAAAACATTACCTTCTTCTTTTAACGTCATCGCCAAATGAAGGCGGTTACGTTCTCCACCAGAAAGCATATTTACTTTCTTATTCTGTTCACTACCTGTAAAATTGAATCGACTTAAATAGGCTCTTGAATTGACTTGTTGCCCACCCATCATCACCATATCTTGCTCGTCACTAAAGTTCTGCCAAATTGTTTTTTCAGGATCTATGTTCGAATGGCTTTGATCGACATAAGCGATTTTTGCAGTTTCACCAACCTCGAATACTCCTTTATCAGGAGTTTCTTCGCCCATAATCATTCTGAAAATCGTGGTTTTACCAGCACCATTCGGACCAATAACGCCAACAATACCAGCCTGTGGTAGGCTAAAATTCAAATCTTCATAAAGCAATTTATCATCATAACCCTTACTAACTCCTTTACAGTCAATAACATTTGTGCCCAAACGTGGCCCATTCGGAATGTAAATTTCTAATTTTTCATCGAGCTGTTTTTGATCTTGGCTCATGAGTTTGTCGTAGTTCTTCAAACGAGCCTTCTGCTTCGTTTGTCTTCCTTTAGCACCTTGACGTACCCATTCAAGCTCTCGCTCTAAGGTTTTTTGTCGTTTTGAAGCGGTTTTGCTCTCTTTTGCTAAACGTTTCGATTTTTGATCTAACCAGCTTGAATAATTTCCTTTCCATGGAATGCCTTCTCCCCTGTCCAATTCTAGAATCCAACCCGCAACATTATCTAAGAAATATCTATCATGCGTAACAGCAATTACCGTTCCCTTGTATTGTGCTAAATGGTGCTCTAACCAATGTACCGATTCGGCATCTAAGTGGTTGGTAGGCTCATCTAGTAAAAGTATTTCAGGCTCTTGAAGCAATAGTCTGCAAAGCGCGACCCTTCTTCTTTCTCCACCAGATAAAACACCAATCTTTTTATCAGAATCGGGAGTACGAAGCGCATCCATTGCTATTTCTAATTTCGTATCTAATTCCCAAGCATTTGAAGCATCTATTTGATCTTGTAAAACCGCTTGCTTGTCCATCAGTTTTTGCATCTTATCAGCGTCTTCATAAACCTCAGGTAGACCAAACATATCGTTGATCTTATTGTATTCATCAAGAATAGCTACAGTTTCTGCAACCCCTTCTTTTACAATTTCTAAGACTGTTTTTTCCGGATCTAGCTCAGGTTCTTGTTCTAAGAACCCCACGTTATATCCCGGAGAAAAAACAACATCACCTTGGTAGTTTTTGTCAACTCCAGCAATAATCTTTAATAAGGTGGACTTACCAGACCCGTTGAGCCCCAAAATACCAATCTTGGCACCGTAAAAGAAGCTCAAATATATATTTTTAAGAACTGGAGTGTTAGCTGTTTTGAAGGTCTTGGTGACCCCAGACATGGAAAAAATGACCTTTTTATCGTCAGACATTTACAAGTTTGTTTTTGAATTTGAAATTTGTGTTGGAATTTGTACTTTTTAAACTCTTCCTTTGAGTGCATTAAAAACCCAAGCAATAGCAAAAAAGCCAACACCAACTGCTGCAAAACCCCAGCCGGCTACTTCGTTGTACCTAAAAGCTCCTAAAGCAATAAGACCGCAGCCCACAACAATCATAATAAAAGTGGCCCACGCGAGTACTGTATTTTTATTCATTCCCATAGTTTGATTTTAGATTGGTTTTGGTCAGCGGTAACTCCAAATATCGTGAAAATTCAAGGAACTCTTAGCCTCTATTAGAACTTTATACTTCAAAAGGAAAAACAACGCCTGACTGTCGACGAACTTCATCTAACAAGATGATTAAATCGATACTATTCTGGTGACTCCAAAGCTCACTTTGCAACTTATTATTTTTCAAACAATCGTGAACTTCTTCGATTTCGTGAGCGTATCCCTTGCCTGTAGTGGGTAAGTCCATGCGTTGTTCTTGTTCCTCTTTCACGATTACAAAACCCTGTGTCTCGTGCCACCTGGGGTCGATATGAATAGCACCGGTACTCCCTTGAATTTCAGCCTTCATTTCTGAACTTGAACTTAAACCACTATATAACATCGCTTGGGCGTTTTCATAGTTAAAAATCATCGATGTTTGAATCTCCGCCCCTTTTTCGTGAAAATTCGAAACTGCCTGAATACTTTTAGGTTTTCCTAAAATGAGATACGCCAAAAATATTGGGTAAATGCCAATATCTAGTATTGTGCCACCCCCCAAATCAACATTGAGAATTCTACCATCAAGATCTCTATCTAAACCATAAAACGCGAAATCAGCATGTAGATAACCAATTCTTCCGATATGGTTTTCTTCAATAAGCTGTTTAATTTTTTTTATGGATGGATTAAAGCGACTCCATAAAGCCTCCATCAGAAACACTTGATTCTCTTTAGCAACAGCAATCATCTGTTCTACCTCAGCCTTATTAATGCCTAGCGGTTTTTCACATAGTACGTGCTTGCCTGCTTGCATTGCTTTAATTGCCCATTCCATGTGCCCGGTATGAGGGGTTGCGATATAAATTACATCTACTTCATCGCAGGTAAAAAGGGCCTCGTAACTTCCGAAAGCATAGGTCGCATCGTATTCTTTTGCAAAAATTTCTGCCCGTTCCAAACTGCGAGATGCAGCCGCAACAAGAGTACCATCTTTAACTAATTTTAAATCATTTGCAAAACTCTGTGCAATTTTTCCTGGGCCTAGAATACCCCAACCGATTATATCACTCATACAAACTCCCATTTTTCCAAAACTACTGAATTATATGGCTCATAACCACCTTGTATATTGAGAATATTTATCCGATTTAATACAATGATGGAAGGCGCCGCTAAGTCACCAACGCAACGTGATGGCCAGTCAGTCGGTGTTGACATTTGGCGTTTATCATTCTCAACTGTTTGTTTACGGGCAACGACACCGAAGCCTGAAACGTCCGAAACTTGACAAACTCCTTCGCGCGCAGCC